>ERZ869925.365-NODE-365-length-34752-cov-17.745453_pt1 | contig 34752 bp, 56 predicted proteins | sample MGYA00579311_ERZ869925 | MGnify/ENA primary metagenome ERZ869925 (study PRJEB32216, sample SAMN09231817) | wastewater metagenome | place: USA: Maryland | collected 2016-07-30 | study: EMG produced TPA metagenomics assembly of the PRJNA472060 data set (Reclaimed...
ACCGCTCTTCCGATCTTGTGGCTCGCTGTGCGTATTATTTCCCAGCCATTCGGGGCATCAGGTTCCACAGGCCACACAAGACCGCTACGCAGGACACCAGCTATTAGTTAGGCTGATTAGCTATTCCACTAGGCCCAGCGCCTAGAATCGCCTAGTTATTTACTTGCATTGGTTTATCGTTACAGACTAGACTTCAAGCATGTTATGTGAGATTTGTTCCAGCCCTTGTTTCCCAGGGGCTAGAGGCCGCAAGCCTAGATTCTGCTCAGGCAGATGCAGGGTCGCAGCTCACCGGTCAAAGACCTATCCAGCCGAGCTAACCCAGCTCCCACGCTGGATAAGACACAAGGCCAAAAGACCGATGCACCCTAACGGCTACTGGATCAGCGTGACCGATAGCCAAGCGCTATCTAGCTACCAAACAGCTAAGGCTGCTAAGTCTGGAGACGGACTAGGGTTTGTGCTAAATGGCGATGGCATAATCTGCATTGACTTAGATCACTGTTTCGACAGACAGCCAAGCGCAGAGGCCCAAGCGCTAATAGACACATTGCCCGACACTTACATTGAAGTGTCACCCAGCGGGACAGGTATTCACATCTGGGCCAAGGCACAAATGACCGCAGGTCGCAAGTTTACCCGCAATGGGTTATCCATCGAGATTTACCCAAACGGCAGATTTATCACAATGACTGGCAACGCACTGAAAAGAGCTGAGCTGGCAACCATAGACATCAATGCAATTGTCCAGAGCTGAAATAGCTGAGGGCTTACTCGAAATGAGGAAACAATGGCACTACCAGGCAAAAAGCCCAACGATAGGGCAGTAAACAAAAACGCACCCAAGGTTGATTGGGTCATGGTCGAAAATGTGGCTTATGACGGCCCAACACCCGAGCTCCCAGAATCTCGCACATACATCAATCCCAAGGGCGAGGTCCAAGAGGTCCCCATCGAGCGCCGCACTCGTGAGTGGTGGGAGGCAATAACCAAGATGCCTCACTGTGTGTTGTGGCAGCCCTCAGACTGGCAATTTGCACTGGACACCGCTATGGTTCACGCTTCAGCAAGTCATGGATCAGTCACCGCAATGGCTGAACTCAGACAGCGTGAGAAAATCATGGGGACAACAGTTGACTCTCGCAGGGATTTGCGGATTCAGTATGTCGAGCCCCAGCTTCTAGAGTCAGTCCCCGCTCCAGTCATAAGCATTGACGAGCGCAGGGCAAGACTCTCAAATGCGTGATTTAGTAATTGCCGATGAGCACAGCCGGCAACGATCAATTGGCTGGATGGCAATCTGGTGGATAGAGACTTTTTGTGTGCATGGCCCTGGAGATGTTCAGGGAACTGAGGTCAAGCTGGATGATGAATTCTCCGGCTTTATCCTTGACGCTTATGCCGTTGACGAGGATGGGCGCAGACTTTACGACTCAGCTTTTATCTCAAGAGCCAAGGGTCGAGCCAAGTCAGAGCTCGCAGGGTTTATGGCTTTGTTTGAGGCTATGGGACCGGCCAGATTCTCTCACTGGTCCAATGGCACAGAGTCCTATGAGCGCAATGGTCAGGTTTATCAGTATCAAAAGGGTGATCCTGTAGGCGCTGAGATTGTGGCTCCGGTGATTAGGTGTTTAGCTACTGAGGAAACTCAGGCTGGCAACACTTATGACAACATCTATTTCAACTTGACCGAGGGCCCGCTTGCCGAGGGCTTACCTCGAGACGCAGCTGGACTAACCAGAATCTTTTTACCAGGTGGCGGGGAGATTATCCCATCCACAGCCTCATCCAGTTCCAAAGATGGTGGAAAAGAGACTTTTGTTGTCTTTGACGAGACTCATCTTTACACCACAGCCGAACTAAAGCGGATGTATCAGACCACAAGGCGAAACCTTGCCAAACGTAAGGCTGCAGAGCCTTGGTCACTTGAGACCTCAACAATGTATTTACCAGGCGAGAAGTCGGTGGCTGAGGAAACTCACGAGCTTGCTAAAGGTATCAAAGAGGGCAAGACAAAGAGACAGCGCTTACTGTTTGACCACAGAGAAGCTGACCCGGACATTGACCTAACTGACGAGGATGCCGTTAGGTCGGGATTGCGTGAAGCTTACGGCCCCTTTAGCGAGGTCATGGACATTGAGCGCATTATCAATGAAATTTACGATCCACGCAATGACCCGCAAGACTCTAGACGCTATTACTTCAACCAACCAACCAGCTCTAAAGACGCTTGGATTTCAGCTCCCGAATGGAACGCCTGTAGCAAGCCTCAAGAGGTTGCTAAGACGGATGAGATTACTCTCGGGTTCGATGGTTCAAGGAAACGCTCTAGAGGCGTGACCGATGCTACAGCTTTGATTGGCTGTAGGGTCTCAGACGGCTATCTTTTTGAGATTAGAGTCTGGGAGCAACCAGAAGGTCCGGCAGGTGAGGATTGGGAAATCCCAACCGCTGAGGTTGACTATGAAGTGCGAAAAGCCCATGAAAGCTATAAGGTTGTGGGTATGTTTGCAGACCCCGCAAAGTGGGAGAGCTACATTGCCCAGTGGGAATCAGACTTTGGGCGCAAGTATCGGGTCAAGTCATCACAGAATCACCCAATTGAATGGTGGATGACAGGAAACCGGTCCTATCTAGTTGTCAGAGCCTTGGAGCAATTCCAAAACGCTGTAATTGACAGAGAGATGGTTCACTCCGGTGACTTAGCTCTAACCAGGCACATCTTGAATGCTAGGCGCAGATTAGGCCGCTCAGGTCTATCTATCGCCAAAGAGCATCCCGACTCAAAAAACAAAATAGACGCAGCTGTTGCAGCTGTGTTGGCTTATCAGGCTAGACTTCAAGCACTCTCCAAGGGAGAGGCTACCAAAAACACATTTGTTCCCCGCCGTATCCGATAGGAGATCGCATGGCTACGATGCTCACAGCATCCCAGACAAGCCTTGTCAAACACCTGGCTAAACAACAGGGCCAACTAAACTTGCTTGACCGCTATTACTCAGGTGACGCTCCACTGCCCGAGGGCGCAGAGGGTCAGTCTCGGGCTTACCGGAGATTTCAGCGCAAGGCTCGCCTAAACTTGGGCCAGCTTGCAGTTGCAGCTGTAAGAGAGCGCATGATTATTGGCGGATTTCGCACCGGAGCTGACGGCGATGAAAACGGCGATTTAGTAGCTCGCAGACTTTGGAAAGCTAACAATCTAGACGTGGGCTCGGCAGACTTGCACTCTATGTTGCTGACATTTGGTAGCGCTTACGCAATCGTTGGTCCAGCCAATGAGGATGGCTACCCAGTTGTGACCATCGAGGACCCAAGAGAAGTCTACGCTCGCACATCCCCAACTGATCCACGCATGGTCACTGAGGCTGTAAAGCTATTCTCTGAAAACGGTCAGCATTACGCATACTTTTACTACCAGGATCGCATTGAGGTTTATACCAAACAGAGTGACCAAAGCATCTATGACACAGACAACTGGGTATTAGCTGAGGCACTTGGCTCTGTCAACACACTAGGCGAGATTCCAGTTGTGAAGTTTACTAACGCAGATGGCAAGGGTGAGTTTGAGCCTTACCTAGACATCATGGACAGAATTAACCACATGATTCTGCAAAGACTTGTTATTGCAACCACTCAGGCATTTAGACAGCGTGTCCTAAAAGGCGATTTCCCAACTCATGACCAAGACGGCAATGAGATTGATTACAACGGCATCTTTGAAAGCTCAGCCGGTTCACTTTGGATGGTCCCAGAGACCGCCGATGTTATGGAACTTGGTCAGGCTGACATCAATGGAATTCTTGGCGCAGTCCGAGCTGACATCCAAGACTTTGCTGCAGTCACTCGCACTCCGATGCACTATCTCACACCAGAGGGTGCTAATGGATCGGCTGAGGGTGCCGCACTTGCTCGTGAGGGTCTAGTGTTCAAGACTGAGGACCGAATCGCCAGGGTCACATCGGCATGGTCAAAGGTTATGTCTTTGATGTTCAGGTGGCTAGGCGATAACGAGCGAGCCGAACTTCTAGACCTCGAGCCACTTTGGAAGCCAGCCGAGCGCTACTCACTTGCAGAGCGTGCAGACGCTAACTCCAAATTCCAGGACATTCCATTTAGATCACGCATGGGTCTTATTGGTCAATTTAGTCCGGCTGAAATTGCTGAGATGGAAGTTGAGCGCAGGGGTGAACAAATTCTTGCTGACGCAATCAGCGGGATAAGAATTGGCTAGTGGCTTTGATCCAGAGCAATTTGCAACTGGACTAAATGAGGCTTATCAGCGCACATCCAGTTATTTGATTATGCAAGCTGGAACTCAGGCAAAGGCTAATTTTATTGGCTTACCTGATTGGCGAGATGACAATGTTGAAGAATTTTTAGACTCTATGTCTAGAGACATCGGCCCAATCAAACAAACAGCTGCTCAATACACTTTTGGATACCACTCTCAAATTGCCAGGCTTTATCAGAAAAAGTTTGACAAACCTGGTTATAATCCTGAGGAATTTACCACCGAAAAATTGAGAAATGGTGCAAATTTCAAAGAGGTATTTACTAGACCTTTTATCGAAATGAGAACGGCCCTCGCACAAGGTCGGTCAGTCTCTGACGCTGTTTATCTGGGTGGACAAAGGGCCTCGACTTTAGCTCAAGTTGAAGTCCAATTAGCTAGACGGCAAGCAAGCCTTGTCGCTCGAAATAAAAACGACAACATCGTGGGTTACTTGCGAGTTTTGTCTGGGTCAGAAAATTGCGCATTGTGTTATGTGGCTTCAACCCAGCGCTATCGCCGGGGAGATTTGCTACCAATTCACCCTGGCTGTGATTGTGGCGAAATGCCAATTTATGGAGACTCTGATCCTGGTCAGGTTATTGATGAATACAATTTGGAGCGAGCTCACCAGGCTGTAGAGCAAAGATTTGGCGAATCAGCAAGAGATGCTAGAACATTGCCCTATAAAGACATCATTGTTCACGAGCATGGCGAGATGGGCCCGGTTCTTGGAATTCGAGGCCAAAAATTTACTGGACCAAACGACTTATCACTAATTGGCTCCAAGGTTAGAAAACTCGATCCATCGCCAATACCGCTTCGTGATTTGTCTAATCCTTACTGGGATGATCCGCTTGCTATTGAATACAGCGAGGATGCCGTTACTGAGGCTGACCGAATTTTACTAAAGTCATCTAGCTTTGAAAGACCCATTAGCGAGGAAATGACTAAACTGGCTAATGACCAAGGGGCAGAATTACGAGGGCTAGATTTCAGGCTAAAAGAGCGTGGGTCTTTAGCTCGCAAAATTCAAACAGATGCCATAAATGACAATGTGAGCCTGGCAGAAGCCGCTTCTAAAATTGGGGATTCTGTTAGATACACGATGGTTGCAGACCCTAAAAATTACGCTGCTACAATTAGAAATGTGGTTAGTGGCCTTGAAAAAGATGGTTACAGGGTCATCAAACAAAAGAATTATTGGCAAGCCGGCAATGGCTACAAGGGATTTAACACTTCGATTTTGGATCCAAATGGATTCAAATTTGAGCTGCAATTTCACACCCCAAAGTCTTACGATGTAAAAGACCCATCTCACGAGCTTTATGAACAAAGCCGAAAACAAGGGGTTGAAGCCGCAAAACGGGATAAGCTAGTCAAGGAATCAAGAGCTTTATGGGACAAGGTTGAAACACCTATAGGTCTTGATGATTTAGGCACCGCATCGTTCCAATAGGAGGACAATGAGAGTAATTTATTTTTTGCACAATCCGTCTGATCTACCGGCTTTGCCTTTAGACCCCGGCACTGCATTATTTGCCAGGGTAATAAAAAGCAATGGAGGAGTTATAGATTATTGGTGGTCTGCAGTAGATCAGCAATGGATTGAAAACGAAACCTTGATCTATTACACAGCGGCGGGCTCGCCTGATCTAGACAACATAGCCGAGTCTGATCTACCAGAAGCTGTAACCAGGATCAATTAGATTTCCAGCAATTCCGCTGGATAAGCTCGAAATGAGCGCAACTAATCCGAAATGGAGAAGTCCCATGACAGAAGAAACCGAAACCAGACAGGCAGAGGAAACCACCGAGGCAACAACAACTGAAACAGTTGATCTAGCTGCCGAGGTCGAGAAGTGGAAGTCACTCTCTCGTAAAAATGAACAACAGGCCAAAGCCAATTCACAGGCCGCCAAAGAGCTAGAGGAGCTCAGAAAAGCTCAGTTGAGCGAAACCGAGAAACTGATCGAGTCTGCAAAAGCAGAAACTCGCAATCAGCTCAAAATCGAATTTGCAAGCAAACTGGTAGATTCTGAACTAAAAGCAGCGCTCAATGGCAGAGTCCTGGAGGGTGGGTCATTGTTAGAGTTCGATAAAAACTCATTTATTACAGATGAGGGAGACGTTGACACCACAGCGATTCAGTCGTGGGTAGAAGCTCACTCAAAATCCGCTTCAATGCCGGCCCCAGATTTGGGACAGGGCGCAAGAGGCACAAACCCTAGCAGGTCTCTGATTACTTCACGAGACGAGCTATCCAACATGACACCTGACGAGATTTTGGCCGCTCGCAAAGACGGCAGACTCGACAAACTGATGGGCAAATTCTAGCCCAAGAAAGGCCACATAAAAATGGCAATTGAAAAATTTATCCCGGAGATTTGGGCGGCTGGCGTTACTCAGTCGTTTATCGCCAACCAGGTAATCATCCCGACTCTAAACACCCAGTTCACTGGACAGGTCACAAGGGGAAACCAGGTTCACATCATCAACGCAACAACTCCAACCATTGTTGACTATGGAGCTGCAGGTCGTGTAATCACCGCCGAAGCTCTAAACGACACCGAGGTGCTACTGGACATTGACCAGGAAAAGGCATTCTCTGTAAACGTTGACGATGTTGACAAGGTTCAGGCATCATCAGAGTTTGGCCCTTGGGTTGACTCAGCTGGTCGTGCACTAGCCGAGGATGCAGAGTCCTACGTTCTAGCTCAGATGATTGCTGGCGCATCAGACGCTAACGGTGACGAGCTAGAAGTTAGCACCCCTGCAGAAGCTCGTGCGGCAGTTCGTGCGATCCGCAAGGCAATGTCTAACAGCAAGGTTCCATCAGGAGACCGCTTCCTAGCAGTCAACCCTGACTTTGCTGACCTACTAATTGACGGTCTATCAGACGCAGCTGTTGCTGGCGGAACTGAGGAACTACGTAACGGCCAGATTCTACGCCTTTACGGATTCACCGTTGTTGAAACCCCACTGATTGACGCAGAAACTCCAGCCGCTGTTGGATACCACTCTGCAATGGTTGCTTACGCTAACCAGGTCAACTCACTTGAGGCACTACGCAACCCAACCAAGTTTGCTGACATCGTGCGTGGACTAAACGTTTACGGCGCTAAGGTCATCAAGTCTGAGGCAGTTGTGAAGTTCGTTGCAGGTTCTGGCTCCTAAATTTTAGGACCAAGCTAGGGGCTCAGTTATCTGGGCCCCTAGCTACACGCCGCAAAGTAAAAATCTGAGAGGAAACAATGGCACTAGCAACCACCGCTGATGTCGAGGCCAGATTGGGCAGACCACTCACAGCCTCAGAATTACCAAAGGCCCAGGCATGGCTAGAGGATGCATCTGCACTGTTTACCCAGCGGGCAGTTCAACAGTTTGAGCCAGGTGAGTCTAAGGTCAGGCTATTCCCGAGGGATGGCGTGGTCAGACTCGTGCAAAGGCCAGTGGTTGAGATCACCTCAGTAAAAGATTTAGACGGCATTGAGATTGACTACACTTATGACGGTTTCCAGTCAATTTATGATTTAGGCTCTTACACTCCGGTAATCGTTGAGTATGAGCATGGTTCAGATGACATCCCAGCGGATGTTGTGGCTTGCGTGGCGGGCATGGTAGTCCGGACCCTACAGATTGCCCCAGATGCGGCATCCGGTGTCACGCAGCAAAGCGTGGGCCCATTCTCACAGTCTTATGCAGCATGGGCAGTTGGTGGACAGGTTATGATGTCCCCAGCCGAGGAAAAAGTTGCTAACGCTTACAGAGACAAGACATTTAGATCAGCCTCGACTTTAGGAAACGGTAACTATGGAATCAATTACCCAAATCCAACGAAGTTCCAGCGGGACTGATTCTCATGGTCTCCCAGTATGGGTTGAGACCAGAATTACATTACATGCGATTGTTGCAGCTCGATCATCGGGTCTAACAACTGAGGCAGATGCATTTACCATTACTCAGGGCATAACTCTTTACTTACCAACCGGAACTCAGATTCTAGATGGTGACAAGTTCGAGGTCAGAGGCAAGGTCTATGTTATAGACGGTGAGCCTTTTGACTGGCGGGATGGTCTAGGAAACTGGAATCCCGGAACTGTTGTAAACCTAACGAGAGAGCAAAATGGCGGGTAGCCCAATTCCAGGTGGGGGCGGCAAAGTAGTCCTCAACTTCAAAGGCATGGGCGAATTGCTCAGGTCTGATGCTATGGGCTTACTTCTGAGAGCTCGCATGGCTCCGGTTCAATCCGCACTGCCAGGCTCCACGCTCGAGACAAGAAAAAGACGATCTCGTATTGCAGCCGTTGTTGCCAGGGGCTCAGATTATGACGAGGCTAACACAGGAGCTTTGTCTAGAGCACTAGACTTGTCGGGTGGACAAAGAGGCACAAACATCAAACTAAGTAAACCACGCAGGAGAAGTAATGGCTGATGCAGTAATCTTTAGCGACATTATGGCACACTTAGTTTCAAGGATTTCCAGCGCTTTAGCTGAACAAGGATTCACTAGCACAAGAGTGAGCGTGCTGGCTGATGAAAGCCCATCTCAGGTAATACTGAGGCGTGATGGGGGCACTCGAAAGAGTAAAACTGTCATGACTAGCGTTGTAGGTGTTAACATCTATGCCGCAAATTACTCAGATGCAGAGAGTTTGGCTAACATGGTTGAGGCTATCTTTGATGACCTTGCCGATGGCGAGCCAATAACTATGACATCCGTTCAGGCATCCATTCAGGATGTGTCTGATTTGAAGTCTCAACGCAGATTTATGCGATGGGCTGTTGATCATCGAGGCACTGACCTCACAATCCCTAATTAGGAGAAAAAATGGCATTAGATAGCGATAACGTAAGAGTCGCAGTCACCGGTGCAGTTTATGTTGGACCAACCAGCGCAAGCGCACCGAGTAGCTCAGGCTCTACCCTCACCGGATTCACTGACCTTGGTTATGTATCCGCTGACGGAATCACCGAAACAATTGAAAGAACAACCAACCAGATCAGGGCATGGCAGGGTGGCGCTCTTGTTAGGGAAGTAACTTCTGAGGGAACTTACTCAGTAGCACTTACCTTTATTGAGACCAACGAGGATGTCCTCGAGCTTTACTTTGGTTCAACCATCACCGATGGCGTGCTAAACGGAGACCCAACTCAGTCGGGTGGTCGTAAGAGCTTTGTCATTGACGTTGTTGACGGATCAATTGTTGAAAGAACTTACATCCCAGCTGGTGAAATCACCGCTGTGGGTGAGAGAACTTTGGCCTCTGGAGAAGCGATTGGTTACAACGTGACCATCACCGCTTACGCTGACACTTCAAATGTAACTTACAAGAAGTTTTTTAGCGAACTAGAGTCCTAACAAGCAACCCAGTCAGTTTGATTGCGGCGGCTGGCTGGGTCTAAAATTAGTGGGGGGAGATTTCGGTCTCCCCTCACTAGCCGCAAATTATAGTGAGGAAAGTCGCAATGAGCGTTATCAAGTTAGAAGCAAAAAACAAAAAACCAGACCTAATGGTTGAGTATCTTGGCAAGACCTATGTCCTACCTGGCAACATTTCAGCCGCTGTCCTAGAGAGACTCATTGGAGTTCAGGAAAAGGGTGGCGAGGAGGCGTTTCTAAAAGCGTTTTTGGCTGAGGTAATCCCAGCTGATTTCAAGAGCGTTTTGGCGCAGGATGACATTGCTCAATTGGTCCCAATTTGGATGGAGCACATCCAGGGCCCAAAAGAATCCACCTCCACCAAATAGTCCAAGAACACGAGGCTGAACTGGTCTATGATCTAAGACACTTAGGCGTAGACCCTGGCACCGTTGACCTCGATGAGCTAATCCTGATTGTGGAGATGCTTATCCGAGACCCGACAAGCTGGACCGGTGCAGCTGTTATGAAATGGAAACATCCCATCTCTCACGAGTGGGCAGTCTTAGCCGCAACCTATGATTTATTGGCTCAGGTCAACTCTAAGAGAAAACCTAAGCCGTTCCCTAGACCCTGGCCTGATCCTAATGTGAAGTCAAAGGGCAGTGCAAGGAAAGATGCTAGAGAAATCCTCAAGCGAGCTAAAGATGGAGAGTTGAATTGGCAGAACAAGCCTATGCCTATGTGACACTGATTCCTGTTGCTAAGGGCTTCCAGCAAAAAATCGCTTCTGAGATGTCCGGCGTGGGCGGTGTCGGTGGCAAAGCTGGTAAAGAATTCAGCAAGGGATTTGGTAGCTCACTAAAGGGGCTAATCGGTCCAGCTGTTATTGCTGGTGCAACCGTAGCCGTTACTGGATTTGCCAAAGCTGCAGTATCGCAAGCTAGCAATTTAGAGGAATCCCTCAACGCCGTCAATGTTGCGTTTGGCTCATCCGCCGCTGGAATTCTAAAGTTTGGTGAAACAGCCGCAACATCCTTGGGTGTTTCGCAAGTCGAGTTCAACAATGCTGCCGTTAGATTCTCCGCATTTGCTGAGAGAATTGTGGGCGCTGGCAACGATGCATCTGGATTTATTGCTGATGTATCTACAAGAGCAACTGACTTTGCATCTGTGTTTAACATTGATGTCAAAGAAGCCCTACAGGTATTTCAGTCAGGTCTAGCCGGTGAAGCCGAGCCACTAAAGCGCTTTGGTATAAACCTTTTGGATTCTGAGGTCAAAGCATTTGCGATGGCTAACGGAATTGGGGAGGTCGGGCGAGAGCTAACCGAGACCGAAAAGGTCCAGGCTCGTTATGGCTTGCTCATGGAGGCAACCAACAAAACCGCCGGAGACTTTGCTAACACATCTGACGGCCTAGCTAACGGAATGAGAATTCTAAAAGCTACAATCGCAGACACCCAGGCTGAAGTTGGAGCGGCATTACTTCCGGCGCTACAGGCCATTGTCCCAGCAATCACTCCGCTGGTTCAAACACTAGCTCCGGTGCTAACTAGAATCTTCCAAACACTTGCGCCAATTATTGTCCAACTGGCCGAGAGTCTTGGGCCGTTGCTTGACGCTTTTATGCCGTTGCTCGATGTCTTTGAGTTGCTTATTGGAGCAGCCGGCGAAATTATAGCGGCATTGTTGCCGCCACTAGTGGAAATCATTGGAGCACTGACTCCAATTGTGCTCAAACTGGTTGAAGCATTTATGCCATTGATTATGGCTATCTTGCCACCGCTAGTCAGACTCATTGAGGCACTTCTACCAGCCATTGAGCTTGTGGCTACCTGGTTGGGTGACTATTGGATCCCAATCCTTGCCAAAATTGCCGAGGCCATCATGCCTGTGGTTGTCTACTTGATTGACCTATTCGCCAGAGCACTTGAGGACCTAAACACAATCCTTGGTCCAGTCTTTGCAGCCCTAAAGCCTGTCATGGATGCTTTGCTGGCAATCGCCGGCATCAAGCCCGCTGATCTAAACAAAAAGATTGTAGTTAGCACTGATGTAGTTGGTGCGGGTGTAGACACCTCATCACTAGCTGGCATCCTAGCGGCATCTGGCTCAACCGTTCCAGCTGTTATTGCACCTCCTGTTCCAACGCCATCTAGCATCACCGGAACTGCCGGCGCTGACACTGGCAAGGCTCTAAAGAAATCTATAAACGACACTAAAAAAGCCCTTAGAAGTGCTCGCAAAGATTACAACAAGGAAATCAAAAAGGCTAACGCCGCATTCAACGAGCGCTCAGCTGAGATTTCCGAAAACTTTTCAATCAGTATTGCCCGAGCCACAATTCAGCGTGACCAGGAATTGGCACAAGCTGTTGCTGACAACACAAAGCGTGTTGCTGAAATCAGGGCTGACTTTGCAAAGCGCCTAGATGACATTGTCAAGCAATCCATGCAGAGATTGCGTGACGCTTACCGCTCGGCTGTTGAGATCAATGTTGCAACCATCTTTGACGGCGATGTTGTAGCCGGTAGTATTGACGGCACTATCGAGCTAATGCGCCGTAAGCTAACAGGCGCTAGGCAGTTGCTCGCTAACGCTGCAGCTCTTGCCGCCGCTGGATTCTCACAAACTTTTATTGAGCAAGTTGTTGGAGCAGGCACCGAGGTTGGTAATGAACTAGCCCAAGGCATACTAAACGCTACGCCTGAACAACAGGCCGAGATGCGTAATCTATTCAACGCCATCGAGACTGAAGCTAACTCCGGCATGGATGCGTTGTCACAAACCATCTACGACAAAAACGGATTAGCTACTCAGGGCCTAAGAGACCTATACTCTCAGACACAAAATGAGTTGGTTGTTGCGCTTGCAGATCAAGAGGCTCTTTACCAACAGACCATGACTGACATCATGGCCCGCTTTGACCAAGCGGTGATAGATGCTAAAGCAACTAGAGACGCAGCGCTTTTGGAGGCTGAGGAAACTCTCCAAGAGGCATTGGTCCAGGCAAATCAAAACTTCCTTGACGATCTAAAGAAAATCAAAAAAGCCTTTAGAGAGGACATCAAGGAAATGCAGGGCTTAGTGTCCAGCATGAGCGCCTCAATTTCCGGACTAATGTCTCAAATCTCATCAGCTCAAAGCGCAGCCAGTGCGGCCAAGTCTGCAGCTGCAGCTATACCTGGCAAAAAGGTAAAGCTGGCAACTGGTGGATTAGTCACCGGCCCGACTAACGCACTTATTGGCGAGGCTGGACCTGAATTAGTTATCCCATTAGATAAATTTGAATCAATGTTTGGCATGATGGGTGGACAAGGCAAGGCAATAAACTACTATGCCGCACCTAACCAGTCACTAGACAATGAGCAAGAGCTATTCCAAGCCATGAAGCGTGCAAAAGTAGTAGTAGGCTGGTGATTTAATGGCTGAGGTTTATGGGTTACATTCAGGCGATGATGTCATTAGATACATTGGAATGACATCAAGAACTGGCATGCAAAGGTTTAAAGAGCATTTGCGAGCATCAAAAGCCGGCAAAAAATTTCCTATTTATGATTGGATGCGCAAGCATGGCCAATCTGTCCAAGTTGTCACTATTGAAATTTGCCAAAATGACACCCAAGCAAAAGAGCTAGAAAAATCTTTAATTGCTAGAATTGGCAGAAACAATTTGCTAAATTGCACTGATGGCGGAGATGGCGTGACCGGTTGGACTACTGAAGCCCGGCTAAAGATGTCAAAAATAAAAAGCAATTTATCGCCTGAAACTAGAGCTAAAATCTCAGAATCAAAAAAAGGCCAAAAGCTTAGCCCAGAGCACAAAGAAAAATTGTCACTAGCAAGAACAGGGTTAAAGCCATCCGCTGAAACTTGTGCAAAATTATCAGAGGCGAAAAAAAATCAATCAGCAGAGACCAGAGCAAAGATAGCAGCAGCTCAAAGAGCTAGGCACGCAGCTGGGGTTTATCGTAAGGAAGGTATCTGAGTTGGTAGATGTGAACTATGCCCTGATTGGGGCTAATGGTGACACCATTGAATTTGATTACACAAACTATGTGCTAAACCCTGACTTTATGGGCTTTGGTATCCCGCCAGCTCAAGTCAGAATTGAAAACAGCGCTGGTGATGGTGGAGTCTTTAGGCATGCCAAGCGAGCAACTAGAATGGTTGACCTACCAATTACAGTCTTGGGAAACAACAGAGCTGATGTCCAAGCTAAGTTGCGCCGCTTAGGTAAGCTAACTCAAAACATCTTTGGGCCAATCATTATTGAGGCCCGCTTTACAGATGGCAACAGGCTGAGGCTCACCGGATACTACACTGGCGGCGCTGAGGGTCAATGGGGCGAAAACGGCGGCAACACCTGGGCTAGATGGACTTTGTCTCTACAAATGCCACAACCTTATTGGCAGAGCACAACGGTTGAGCAATTCACAATTACCCAGGGTGTTTCAGGGCGTGGACTATTGCCACAGCTATCAAAACTAAAGCTCTCAAGCTCACAGGCTTTGGGGAGTATTCTTATTGACAACACAGGCGATGTTGCAATCTTTCCAACCTACCGAATCATTGGGCCAGTCAGCAATCTTTCAATTTCAAGCAACGGTCAATCATTTGACTTTATTGAAACCGTTGAGGATGGCGAGACAATCTTTGTCAACACCGAAACTGGTGAAGTCTACGATCAGGACAATAACAACCGCTATAACATTCTAGGCCCAGCGCCAAAGTTGTTTAGAATCCCAGTAGGCGAATCAGCTTTGATTATTGAGGGTGATGACACCACAGATGACACACGCATTGATGTTTACTATGCTCTAAGGTTTGAGGTGGTCCACTAATGCAGGTGGATGACCTAATCATTGAGGTCAGAGACTCATCCCTCGCTAGGATTGGTCAGTTTAGGCCAGAGGACTTGGTCGGGGCTACTTTTGTCTTGCGCTTCAACAATGTGGGCTCTTGGACAATGCAATTGCCGTTTGGTCACAGACTTGGCGAATTCCTAAGACTGCCAGGCTACGGCATTATTGTCACAGGCCCAGATGACTCAGTTATCTTTAGCGGCCCGACTATTTCAGCTCAGCTGCAACAGACTGCAGACAACCTAGAGGGTGACTGGATAATCAGCGGGGCCAGTGATGACCTTATCTTGCAGGAGCGCTTAGCTTACCCAACACCTGGCACTGACGATGTTGAGGCCCAGACAACGGCTTATGATCAGCGTGCAGGAAATGTTGAGAATGTCCTAAAACAGTATGTTAATGTCAACATCGGACCATCGGCTCCAGTTGCTAGGCGCATTGACAACCTGACAATTGAATCAAATCTAAACCGGGGCGATGTTGTCACTGGCAAAGCTAGGTTTGACCAGCTACAGGAATTCTTTTATGACCTAGCTCAGTTGGGTGGCATTGGCTACACCATCGAGCAACAGGGCGATGACTTACAGTTCAAGTGCTATGTCCCACAAGACAAGAGCGCAATCATCCGGATGGACATGGACAACCAAAAGCTATCCAGCGCACAATACAGCTATGGATCAGCCAAGGTCACTAGGGCCATCGTTGGTGGTCAGGGTGAGGATGAATGGCGGCGCTTTGTTGAGGTTTCAACCGCAGACTCCGAGCTTGCAGAATCTACTTGGGGCCGGCGCATTGAGCTATTCAAAGATGAGCGCAGCTCACGAGTCAATGAGGTCCTAACCCAATCAGGTCAAGAGCTATTGGTTGACCAGGGCAAGACCATTGTTGAAATGTCGGTCACGCCGTCAGATGACTTCAACATGCGCTTTGGCGTGGACTGGTATTTGGGAGACCTAATCACCATTGTTGTTAGCGACATTGAGGCCAGCGCAGTTGTTACTGAGATTGGTTTGGCTATCGGTGAGGATGGTGTCCGAATTGGGGCCACAGTAGGCTCTCCAATTGGTGTCACCTATGAGTCCAAGCTACTTGCTAAAACCGCTAATGTTGACAAGCGAGTATCTAACCTAGAGCGAACTGTCACAGGCTTTGGCATCAATACGCCTTATCAGCCAAGTGGTGGCACTGACGGAACTCAGCCCACATTTAGCGGGCCAGCTATTACCGGTAGTTTCAACCGATTTGGCAACATGGTGCACTTCAACATTTTTGTGGACTTTGACAACATTACTAGCTTTGGAACTGGTCAGTATTATTTGACTTTGCCCTATCCGTCTTTGCATGAAATCAAATTTGCAGATGGTTGTTTACACGATGTTTCAACTGGCAGAGAGTATCAAATGCGTGGCGCTGTGTTAGCTGACTCAGATGTGCTCAAATTGTCAACCACAGATGTTCAGGGCAACAGGGTGTATGACACAGCGTTCACTCACAATGACCCAGTGACCCTGACCACCTCAGACTACTTCCACATTGCCGGCACTTACGAAATAGAGGGATAATGACAGCCATTCAATTGAATCTTTATGTTGAGGCGGGCGCTACATTCCAGCGTTCACTCACTTACACAAATGACGATGGGTCGCTGTTTGACCTTGAGGATTTTACCGCAGCTCTACAGGTCAGACAGACAGTCTCAAGTGATGAGGCTGTTATTGACATTGAGCCTTTTATTGACCCTGAATTTGCAACAGTGTCATGGGAATTTACAGCGGAACAAACCGCAAGCCTAACTGCAACCAATTATGTTTGGGCGCTAGAGCTTTACGGCCCAGATGATTTAGTGATTCGATTGGTGGAGGGCGCTGTTACTGTGTCTCCAGAGATCGTGAGATTTGATGCCAGTTGAAATCAATGACCCTCAGGGCAACCGCATTATTACAGAGCGAGTGTCTAAGACAGCTCTAAGACTTTACGCCGCCAAAGGGGTAAAAGGTGACGATGGTGAACCTGGACAACAGGGTAATCAGGGAATTGTTGGACCTATTGGACCCCAGGGGCTCCAGGGTCCAGTCGGACCTCGTGGCTTATCTGGTGAAATTGGATCGCAAGGTCCTAGAGGATTTACTGGCCCAGCTGGAGCGGCGGGTCCACAAGGGCCACAAGGAATTCCAGGGCCAGCCGGCGCAAGAGGAGAAACTGGTCAAAAAGGCGATAGAGGCGAGTCTGGAGCTGCAGGAGCTACTGGTGAAGCTGGCGCAACAGGTGCAAGAGGGCTAACAGGTCCACAAGGCCCTCAGGGGCCTCAGGGGACCCAAGGAAGCGCTGGACCTAAAGGCGATACCGGAGACACTGGTCCAGTCGGTCCACAGGGCGCACAAGGGCTTACAGGGGCAACTGGGCCACAAGGGTCAACTGGTCCTAAGGGCGACAAGGGTGACACAGGCAACACAGGACCACAAGGCGCAACTGGTCCAACAGGTCTAACAGGTCCGCAGGGTTTGAAGGGTGATACTGGTAATGCAGGTCCTAAAGGTGATACCGGCTCGACTGGTCCGATGGGATCGCAGGGTCAAGCGGGCGCAAAGGGTGACAAAGGCGATAAAGGCGATACTGGCGAAACTGGGCCTCAGGGTCTAACTGGAGCGACAGGAGCACAAGGCGCTCAGGGTATCCAGGGTGCAACTGGATTGACAGGCCCTACTGGTCCCGCTGGAGCCACAGGCCCCGCAGGTCCGACTGGTGACACAGGTGCAACCGGTGCAACTGGACCGGCAGGGCCGACTGGGGCAACAGGTCCCGCAGGTCCCACAGGTGCAACTGGTCCTCAAGGCCCAGAGGGTCCACAGGGCCCAGCTGGAACTTCTGGAGATGCACTAAGTTCATTTTTATTTATCTAGCGCTAAAATGTGTTTTTTAGCCGATAAAAACATCTAAATGGTAGTATTAGTCAAATTAGTTAGGAAAAACAATGGCACAAACCTCATGGCCGTTTGAGAACATTGACACAAGCGAAACTCAATTCTCTCTATGGGCCTCAAACATCGGTCAGGGTGTAATTGCTGACAAGGGCTTCGAGCTAGAAACTTTTGCAGACAGCTCAGGCATGAATGTCAAAGTAAAGACTGGTCAGGCTCTAGTGCGTGGTCACTACTATGATTCAACAGCCCAAGAGACTTTGACAATTGCTAACGCCGATTTGTCTAACCCTCGCATCGATGTGGTTGTTTTGCGACTTGACCCAAGTGCTAACTCAATCGTTTTGGCAGTTGTTACCGGAACACCTGGCAGCTCGCCGTCAGCTCCGGCGCTTACTCAAACTGTTGGTGCAATTTACGAGCTACCATTGGCTGAGGTTTTAGTTGACGCTGCAGCCGCAACTATAGCGCCAGCAAAGGTTACAGATTTACGAGCTCTCTTTACCCCTTGGACCGGAGTTCCAAGAGATCAAGGCGAGACAATTAGTTCACTTCTATTGATTGGAGCATAACAAATGGCAACAACTTATAAGGTATTGGGACAATCAGCTCCTGGTGCAACAACAGCAACAACTCTTTACACAGTTCCATCTGCAACTAGCGCAGTAATTTCAACTCTTGTAGTTGCTAATAGGGCTGCAACAGCTGCAACTTACAGAATTTCAATAAGACCAGGCGGAGCATCTCAGGCAAATCAGCATTACTTGGCTTATGATGTCAGCGTAAATGGAGCTGACTCTACAACTTTGACTTTGGGTATTACTTTAGCGGCAACAGATGTTGTAACAGTTTACGGATCAACAGCAAATCTAAGCTTTAACCTTTTTGGTTCCGAAATAACAGCGTAAGGATAAAATAATGGGAGTTCAATTTTTAGCGACCTCTGGTTTTGCGACCTACGAGCGCCAAAGAGACATGCTTAGAAAACTACCAACTTTTGTTATAGATTCTTTAGTTGTTGCTGCTGGTGGTGGCGGTGCAAGTGGTAGCGGTGGTGTTGGAAGTGGCGGCGGTGGAGCTGGCGGATTTCTATCACAAAGCTCTCTAGGGCAAGTTTCTGCATCATACTCAATCACAATAGGTGCTGGAGGCGCAGGTGGCGTTAACAGAGGATCAGGAACCAATGGAACTAATTCCGTTTTTTCTACTGTAACCTCGACTGGTGGCGGTGGTGGAGGCGGAACGAACTTGGCTGGACTTTCTGGCGGTTCTGGCGGTGGTGGAGGTCCAGGTTTCAATGCCGGTGGTGCGGGCACCGCTGGACAGGGTAATGCCGGAGGAGAAGCTGGCGCTATTAATGCTCAGCCCTTTAGAGGCGGTGGCGGCGGTGGTGCTGGTTCAGTAGGAGCTACTGGCACTGCATCGGGTAATGGTGGAGCTGGCTTTTCCAATTCCCTTACTGGCTCAGTTGTTTTTTATGCTGGTGGTGGTGGCGGTGGTGGAAATGTTACCGCTGGCACTGGTGGAACTGGTGGCGGTGGTGCTGGTGCTGTTAACACAGGAAATGCAGTCGCTGGCACAGTTAACACAGGAGGTGGTGGTGGTGCATCTGCTCTTGAAACTGTTAATGGTGCAAATGGAGGCTCTGGAGTTGTCATACTTAGATACCCTGAGGGAAAAACAATAACAATAGGGGCGGGTCTTACTGGATCTACTACCACTTCATCACCTTATAAAATAACTACTTTTACAGCTGGCTCAGGGAGCGTGAGTTTTACCTAATGGCGCATTATGCATTTTTAAATGAAAACAACCTTGTAACAGAGGTTATTGTGGGCATTGACGAAACAGAACTAATTGAAGGGCTAGAACCTGAAATTTGGTATGGCAATTTGAGAGGCCAGACCTGTAAGAGGACATCTTATAGCGGCAGCTACCGGAAAAATTACGCTGGAATAGGTTATTTTTATGATCAAGATAGAGATGCGTTTATTGCCCCTAAGCCACTTACTTCATGGATTTTAGATGAGGAAACCTGTCAATGGGTTGCGCCAATACCTTATCCGACTGATGGGTTTACTTATCTTTGGAATGAAAACAAAGGCGAATGGGAATTGGCAAATTTTGCTCAGCCTAATAATGAATTAGATGCATAATGGCAGAGGAAACAACTGGGGTTCGTATAACCCAAAACATGATCTATCAGGAGCTACGCCAAGTGAAGGATACTCAAATCCAAATGCTAGAAAAGCTGGATAACTTGTCAGATGTTCCAGATCGTATTCGAGAGGTCGAGATTACCTTGGCACGCCTAGCGTGGATTGAGAAAATCGCCTACACCGGATTGACAGCTGGAATCATTGGGCTGATTAGCGCATTGTTTAGCCTAGTGGCCGTCTAATGACCCCTTATTACATCTCATCTGACTCTGACTTAACTGGATGTCCTAGCTGGGCAGTAGTCAAAGACGATGGCGAGACAATAGCTTGTCATTCAAACCGGGAGGATGCTATCTCCCAAATGGTTGCAGTTAGTATTGCCGAAAAGTTGCCTCCTGGTGGCGAATGGGAGAAGCGCAACCAGTAAGGGATGCAATGGACTTAGTTTGGCTTTGTCGAAGTGGCCCCAATGAGGAGCTGCGCTATTCCATTAGGTCTGCCACTCAAAATCTTGAGCATGACAATGTTTGGGTTGTCGGGGATAAGCCTGATTGGTATTCTGGACCCTTTATCAAAGCCGAACAAATTGAGGGCAAAAAATACGATAATGTCAAGCGCAACCTAATCAATGTAATTATGTCTGACCAGGTGTCGGACAGCTTTATCTTGATGAATGATGATTTTTTTATCCTCAAACCAACTGACCTTGACTATTACTACTCAGGCACGCTTGAAGAGCGAATCAAAAGAATCGAAACTAAAAGCCCAAATGCGCTTTACGCTAACAGGCTAAAAGACACCATGCATCAGCTTCAAGACGCTGGCATTGAGCAACCCTTAGACTACGAGCTACATAAGCCAATGAAGCTTGACAAACAGGGTCTAGCTTTAGCGCTAGATTTCCCACAGTTTAGATCAGCCTATGGAAATCTAAAGGGGGTAGGCGGACAACAGACAACTGATGTCAAGGTTTACTCAAACAGGCTTTATCAGGGCATGAGCTACAATTGGGACATAGACAGCGAATTTGTTTCAACAGATGACGGCAGCTTTGACACTATAGAGCGCAAATTGTTGAGACATCTATTTCCTGACCCAACAATTTATGAACGCAACTAGATTGGATTACTATGCCTTACAAGCCTAAGAAAAAGCCGAAGCCTAAAACTACAGTAGGAGCCTAAATGAGATGGCCTTTTGACAAGCCACACCCAAGGATGACAAGCCCCTATGGGTGGAGATTGCATCCAATTTTGAAAACACGCCGCCATCATAATGGCTGTGACTACGCTATGGCTGTTGGTTCACCCCTCTACGCAATTGCCAATGGCACTGTTATTTTTGCTGGGGCTTCAAAGCTGAAGTTTCCTAATGGCGAGCCAGCCGGTGGAGGATACCTAGTCAAGCTGCGCCACAAGGTCAATGGCGAATGGATCACATCAGCTTACATGCACTTGAAAAAGGGCTCTATCAAAGAGGCTGGCATCAAGGTTGGTGACAAGGTGCGTGAAGGTCAGAAAATTGGCGAGTCAGGCAACACCGGAGAATCTACTGGCCCACATCTACACTTTGAAATCCAGCGAGGCAAGCACTACATTTGGACCAACAATGGGACACGCTACACAGAGCCCACTAGCTACATCAAGACACAGATTGCCCTGGATAAAGTCAAGTGAAGTGGCTAGATTCAGCCTTTTTACTAAAGGATGAAAAGGGCAAAAGCTCAGGCCCATCTTGGAACTTTAGGCGCAAGCTAATTTTTGGCGGCTACCGAGTCGGAGTCCTAATGATTGTGTTTGGCATGGCAACATTCTTTTGGGACACAAATGTTAGTGTCCAAATGGTTATCGGAGGAGTGGCCTTGATTTCAATTATCCTCACCGCTTACACCGCATCAGCAACATTTGAGGATGTAAAATTATGGCAACCCAACGAGACGGAGAATAACGATGTTTGATTTACCACCAGCAACAAGAAAATGGATTTACGGCATTATTGCGGCATTAGTTCCCTTGTTGGTCGCACTAGGTTCAATTAGCAACGAGCTTGGACAACAAATCCTCAACGTAGTGGCTGCAGTCCTAGCAGTCGGAGGATCAGCTCTAGCAATCAAAAATGTGCCAATGGATGACCACTAACTAAACCAAGACAAAAAATCCCCCTAGCTTATGGCTGGGGGGATTTTTTGCGTTTCCAGGCTATTTGGATGCCGGCCTCAATTTCAAACGCTGTTTGGGGGATTTGCCGCCCCACATGCCATAAGGCTCATGGTTTGACACAGCGTAATCAAGGCATTGTTTTTTGACTGGACAACGATTACAGAGAGACCTTGCAACCCGGTAATTAGTTGCAACGATGTCTCCAAACCAAAGCTCAGGATCAGTTGTCTGGCAAGGTGGCTGAACATCGGCATCATCTATTGCTTGCCAAAGCTTGGCGAATTTTTGCCTGGCAATTTTAGAGAGAAACACTCAATGTCACACCCTCCCGCTATGGTGTAAGTATGACAGAGACCGACTACACAAAACTAATAAAAGACGCAACACACGTTGGAACTTTTAGCCACGAGGACCCTGAATGGCACGAGCTACGTAAAGGCAAGATTGGCGGCTCAATGGTGGGCACAATTGCCGGGCTAAATAAATGGGAGAGCGCAGTCACCGCTTTTTACAAATTCACCGGACAGATTGATGACGCAATCGAGGACTCACCTGCAATGGAGTGGGGCCGGAGACTCGAGGATCCAATCATCCAGAAGTTCCAAGATGAGCACCCAGAGCTGACAGTGTTTACTGATGTGGGCACGTGGATCAATAAAGCCAGAGATTACCAACTTGCAAATCCTGACGGCCTTATCCTGCGTGACGGTGAGCTAGGTGTTTTGGAAATCAAGACCGCAGCTTACAAAGATGACTGGTTTGAGGAATCCGGTGAGATGCGAATCCCGCTTTACTACCAGACACAGGTGCAGTGGTATCTATCTACACTTGGGCTAAAATTCGCACACGTTGCAGTCTTGTTCAGCGGGCGGGAATACATGGAGTTTGAGCTTCAGGCTAATGCGATGCAGCAAAGCGTGGACATCGAGCTTGTCGAGCAATTCCTGGAAGCTTGTGATACCAAAACGCAACCAGACTGGGATGGCTCAAATTCTACTTACGAAACAATTAGGCGTGTGCACCCACAAATTGACGATACAGAGGTCGAGCTGGGCCAGCTAGGTGTTGACTACCTAGAGGCAGATAAAGCCCTTAAAACGGCATTTGAGGCCGTTACAAGCCTAAAATCACAGGTCTTGGCAAAGATGGACAAAGCCAAGGTTGGAACGATAGACGGAAAAGCTAGATTTTGGAGACGATCCAGAGCTGGTGGACTACCATTCTTAGTAGCAAAATAACAGGAGGACAAAATGAATAAAGACTCATTCTTAGATAACTATGTAGATGTAGCTGAGCGCATCCGAGAGTTCAAAGCGCAATTCCCAACTGGATCACTTAGACAGGTCAGCCTTGAATTTTTGAATCTCAGTGGCAAAGATTATGTCGTTTATACAGCGGCAGCTTACCGGTCACCGGATGACACAATCCCCGGCATTGGGACAGCTTGGGAGCCTATTCCTGGAGCCAGCCCATACACTCGAGGCTCTGAGGTCATGGTTGCAGAGACCAGCGCATGGGGCCGAGCCATGATTGCCAGCCTTGCAGTTGAGTCTCAGCGCATTGCCAGCAAGCAAGAGGTCAAAAATCGCCAAGTGCCGAAAAAGGATTTTTTGGCAGAATCAGCTAAAGTGGACACAGTTCCAGAATTGCGGAAACTTTGGCAAGAGGCCAGAAGCGCTGGAGCTGACGAATCAGTTTTGACAGAGATAGCGAATAAAAAGGATGCCATCAAAGGTTGAGCAAATACTCCTGGCTGCAATTAGCGAGCGCCAGGAGTTAGTTCAGCAACTTTGGTTTTATGGCTTTGAGGTTGAGGCGCTTGCTTTATACAGCGAGCTGAAGTCTTTGAGATACAGATTGAGGGAGGTGCGAAATGCTCACACCAGACCTAATCATCCAGGAGCTTCAGGACATTCGCAAACAGAGTGAGAAGGGCGTTGAGCTTTTGGCTCACGCTGAACAAAAATACATCCAATTGGACCTAGAAGCTGAGCGCATTGAAGCGCAAGCTCTATTGGCCGCTGAGGGCACTGTAGTGGACCGACAAGCCAGAGCTAAGCTCGAGAGCTCACAGGCCCGCCTCGAGGCTTCTGTGGCTCGTGTGGAGGTCCAGAGGATCAAGACGAAGCTAAGACATCTAAGTGAGTCAATGATGGCCGTTATGAGCGCTGGCAAGATGGTTGAGATAACATACAAATCCGCAGGAATAGGTGAACGATGAACTGGATTAGGACACAGCTGTTTTTGTTAGAGCAACACATCCGCTGGAACAAATGGGTAAACGCTCGAATCAAAGAGGCGAAACAACAAAAAAACAAAGATTATGACAAATGCTTAGGCATGAATTGTGACAAATGCCGGTGCGGTGCAGCCATAGATTGTGAATAACATTTCAGAAAAGTGCAGTTGCGGAGCCTCATTCAAAGCTAATGGCGATGAGGCTCTAAAACTTTACCGGGCTTGGGTCAAAAGACACACCTGCCCAGATGCACCTTTTGAAATTCACAGAGACACAGAATCCACTAGCACAATCGGATTCTCAATTGACTACACTGGGACCGGGTTAGACATACCTGCTAAAAAGTATGATCCTTGGGATGACTAACGATTGGATAAGCTACTAAACAATCGTAAAAATCGCACGAACGCACGAAAAAGAGGACATTTCGATGAATAAACGAGAATTCAATAAATACCTAAAAAGGGATCAAGGGCGTTGTTATCATTGCGGCATAACCGATGACACTCTTGTGCCACAACACCGGCAAGGCCGAGGCATGGGCGGCAGTAAACTCCGAGACGTGCCCAGCAACATTATCACATTTTGCTCTGACTACAACCAGCGGATAGAGGATAACCACATCGCAAGCCTAAAAGCTAAGCGCATGGGTTGGAAGCTCGAGAGCTGGGAGGACCCACAGACTACACCAGTTTGGGATGCCGGAGCTCAGGAGTGGTTTATCATTTCAGATAATTACACACGAGAGGTAACCCAACTTGGATAGACTCATCCCCAGGAGGACAGTTAGGGGATAAGCCCTGGGGAGCAAGCTCAACCCAGTAACCATCAGACCGGTGATGGCTTCAATTATGATGCCACACCTTTAGGACAGAAAGGCCAAAAACATGCCGCTTATCAGAGGTCATCATGAGTTTGATGATCAGTTTACTCAGATTCCAAATGACTGGATTAGAGACCAAAGAATTTCACTCGGAGCGAAGGGCCTACTGGCTCAGTTGCTCTCTCACGCTCCAGGCTGGCGAATTAGCCAGGAAAACCTAGCCACAGCCAATGGAGTGGGCAGGGATGCCATTAGGACCCTAATCAATGAGCTTTTAGAGGCTGGCTATCTGGCAAGGTCAGAGGATCGAGAGAGAACTGACAAGGGATACCTCGGAGGCTATACATACACTACTCAAGACCCTATGTTGGCTCAGCCTACGTTGGATTATCCTACGCAGGGCAATCCGCTACATAAGAATAACAATATTAAGAATAACAAGTTAAAGAATAGAGAGAGAGAAGCTCAAGATTTAGCTCAAAGTTTACGAGAGGATTTTGCCGATTATCATTTTAGAGAATTCTGGGAACATTACCCAAAAAAGGTGGACAAGGGCGCAGCTATTAGAGCATTTAGAAAAGCCCTAAAAAAGGCAGATGCCAAAGACGTGGTTGACGGCGCAAAGGCTTATGCTACGGATCCAAACCTCCCAGATGAAAAACGCTTTATCAAGAATCCGGCAACCTGGCTAAACGCTGAGTCTTGGGCTAATGGGCCATTACCCGAACGGACACGCCGAGGCAAAAATGAGACTGATTGGGAATCTCTGGCAAAATGGGCTAAAGAGCAAGACCGGATGTTAGGACAGAATTAGTGCCGATTTACGACTTCAAATGTGAGAGCTGCAACATCAAGCTCACAACCAGACTACCGATGGACAATCGAGACGATCCACAGCACTGTGAAATTTGCAATCAGCGGATGTTCAGGCTTATCGGAGTGCCTGCAGTCAAATTCAAGGGTCCAGGCTTTTACTCAAATGACAAAAACGGCGATGACGAAGCCTTTTAGTCTTGACCTTTACGAGGCAGACGATAACGCCAAACACCTTGTCATTGAGTATCTGCAAACCCAAGGGCTGGATTTGGTAGTCAACCCAGACCAATACGGCATTGACCTAATCGGAGGTCTCAACGGCGAGCTGAGGGCTTATGAGGTTGAAGTCAAACACTCTTGGTCAGGGCCAAACTTTGGTTATGACACAGTTCACATCCCGGCACGCAAAATCAAATTTGCTTTGAGATTCTCCAGATTTTTTATTCTCAATCACGAGCGCACACATGCGATTTTGATAAAAGGCCAAGATGTGGCAGAATCTCCAATCATAAGCAAGAAAACTATTTACACAGAATCAGAGGACTTTATCCAAGTCTCGCTAGACAAAGCAACAATTATCAAACTTTAGAGAGGACAACATGAAAATAGCTATCACAGTTCCAACAAGGGGCCGGCCACATAACCTAGAACGCTTGGCTAAAGCTGCAGCCGAAACTTGCGAGCTTGAGTTCAAAATCTTTGCCAGGCTAGATGATGACGATGAGGCCGTTTATCCTGAGATTCAAAATGTTGAGTATCTTGTTGGACCGAGAATCTTTTTTAGCGCATCACTAAACGAGCTGGCAGACCTGGCAGTCAATGAGGGCTTTACCCATCTAGCGCTTTTAGGCGATGATGTTTTGCCTGAGACTAAGGGCTGGGACAAGATTATGGCTGAGTCTCTTGGAGAGCTTGGTGTGGCTTACGGTAGTGACGGCCTTGAGAAGTTGCATGGCGCTGATCTTCCGACTCACGTAGTTGTGCCGGCTGAGATGTATAGGAGACTTGGCTGGCTCGGGCTACCAACAACTAGGCATTTATTCTGTGATAACGCTTGGCGAGAGCTTGGCAAGATGACTGAGTTTATTTATCACCCAGATGTCAAACTGACTCACTTGCACCGCTGGAACAAGACAGCCCCTAATGACAACACTTATGAGGAAGCTAACGACAAAATTAAGCGTGAGGCAGACAGAGCTGCATTTGAGGCTTGGCGTGATGGCCCTGGACTAATCGAGGCTAAAAGATTGTTGACAGGCAAATGACAACCGTTGCTTTATCGCATGGCTATCCACCGCTTTGGAACATGGGCGGGGAGGTTTCACTTCACCGAAGCTTGAAGGCGGTCAAAGGGCAGCGGGTAGTCCTAACAAACACAGAGGCCGAGTATTACATTGACGGAATCAAGGTCAAACAAATTGACACACCAGATGTCTTAGACATAAACGCTGATCCTGCACCGATTGCCAAGCAACTAAAAGAGCTTGATGCTCGAGTTGTTATCGGTCAGAATGAGCTATCCCTACCAGGAGTCAAGGCCGCTCACGAGTCGGGAGCAGTCTCAGTTGTAAGTGTCCACACGCCTCCCAAATACGGTGGCAACATCAAAAAAGCTGTTTATCATGCTGACTATGCCGTTTACAACACCCGAGCGGCAGCTACCAAGTGGAATGATGCCCAATCTTTAGTGATTCACCCGCCAATCAGCCCGATGCCGTCTAACACGAGCACTAAGGGCAATGCTTACACGCTTTTGTCATCGCTAGTCAATAAGGGCGTGCAGGTAGTTTTGGATTTAGCCAAAGCTCACGCAGACAAAAGATTTATCATAGTTAGATCACCAGCTGAGGCAACACATGGGCTAAAAAACTTAGAGGAGCTGGCTGACCAGCTACCAAACGTGGAGCTAGTACCTCGGGTCTCACCGGACAACGTTTACAAGTATTTAGAGCAGACCAGAATCCTTTTAGTCCCATCCAAGTATGAGACCTATGGTATGTCAGCTATTGAGGCTGCAGGTTATGGCATCCCATCAATCCACGTTGACACTCCAGATGTGCGTGAGGGAATCGGTGAGGCGGCTTACCTAATCAAGCCACTTAGCTTAGAGGGCGCAACAAAGGGCATCCAAGAGATTGAAGCTAACTACCACCTTTACAGTGACAGGGCACGAGATCGAGCCAAATACATTGAGGACAGGCAGTTTTTTGAACTGAGCAACTTTGCAGACTTTATAGCTAACATCAAAAAACCGGAGGACAAAAAAAGGAGGCAAAGAGCTTTATCAGCATTGCTGAGATAGCTTGAGGACAAAATGAACATAACCGAAACGCAAGAATTACTGAAACAGATTTCAGCAATTGACAAGAGACAAATCACACCCGAAACAATCCAGGCATGGCATCAGATTGTTGGTCATCTCACGCTCGAGGTGGCGCTCGAGGCTCACAGGATGGCCCGCAAGGATTTGAGTGTGAACTATCTCGAGCCCAGGCACATTATTGGCTGGGGCAAAGAGGCAGTGTCAAAGCTAGACCGACTATCCCCAAAGCCAGCTGAGCCCGAAAAGCCAAGCTCGCCTGAACCGCTATGCCGAGAGCACAATAAGAGGATTACTAGCTGTGATCCTTGCTGTGCCAAGCTCGCAAAGCTACCAATTACAAACGCCGAACAACTAGACCGATGGGCAAGGGAGAACATTTATGCATAAGTCAACCGCAACATGCTTGATTTGCAATCAAGAGTGGCAGATACACGAAAACAGGGAAAACAAAAACATCTTTTGCCGGATGTGCCGCTCACACGAGAGCGCCATTGATTACGGCCATGATGACCCTTGCATCCCCTGGAGGGGTGAGTTTGACAATGATGACAATCCAGTTGTCTCGGGCCAGCTTTACATGCCAGGAAACAGGGTTTGCAATCACAAGGATTGTGTCCAGCCCAAACACCTAAACGTGGCCGAGCCCTGGCAACAAGTAGAGGCCGAGCGTCTAGGCTTCAAGTCTTGGGCTCACCTAATGGACACGCTGAAAAAAGAAACGCCTCAGATGTCTGACGGTGTTGCTACACTACAAAAAACGGCCTAATAGGAGGACCAACACATGGCAGAAACACGCTTCAAAGCCACAGTCAAATCTGTATACGACAAGTTTTTGATTGTCTATGAAAAGCACTCTAAAAAGACCCCAGAGGGAACTTGGGAAACTGTCGGATACACCGATTACAAGGTTTGGCTACCAGATGGCCTGACTGGATCAATGTTCAAGGAAAAAGACTTTATAGATGTCACCGGCAAGCAAAAAACCGAGACAGTTGAGAAGGATGGCAAGACCTACAAGAATCTAGTCATTAGCGCTAATGTCATTGAAACCATCAAGGGTGCAGTCAAAGCTCCAGAGCCAATTGATGCTCCATTCTAAATGACTAGACAAAGCGCCTATTTCGAGGTTATCGGAACCGAGCCAGCGCCGCAGGGCTCCAAACGATACTTAGGGAATGGGCGCTTTGTCGAAGCCTCAAAAAAGCTAGAACCCTGGAGGCGGGCAGTTGCCCAGGCAGTCGAGGCGATGTTTGAGGCTACCGGAGATCGAACCACATTCTCAGAGGCTTGCCAGGTCGAGGTTGTTTTTATCCTCCCGAAGCCCAAAACAGTTAAACGGCTATGGCCTACAGTGCCCCCGGATGCGGATAAATTGGCGAGATCGTTAGGGGACTCAATTTCGCTCCCCAAATACGCCGTATTGGTAGACGATGACAGCCTTATTTGCCATTGGGAAATCACTAAAATGTATGGCACCGCCGAATCCATGGGCGCAAAGGTCCAAATCAAGCTCCTCTAAATGTCCCCCAAAAAGGGGACAAAACACACCCTCAGAAACTTGCACATTTGTGCAGTTTATGTTTAGATATACATGTAGGGCTCAGAGAGAGGACAGAAAATGAGCGCTTTTGAGGTTGGTCAGTTTGGAGTGAGTCAGTGGGGTTACGATCAAACAAACACTGATTTTTACCAGGTAGTTAGGAAATCAGAAAAGTCAGTTTGGTTGAAACCAGTTCAAGTTTTTGCGGTTGAATCTACTGGCCCAATGTCTGAAACAGTTATCCCTGGAGTTGAGGATCACTCTTGGAAAAACAAAGTGATCTGCAAAAGGATTCAAAAATACGGCGATGACGAGAGCTCCGGCGGCTGGTATGGATCGGAACATGTCGTGCCTTGGGATGGCAAGCCAAAACACAGCAGCTGGTATGCGTAGGAGGAAATGATGAAAGACTGGAAAGTATTTGTTGAAATACAGGGCGGGCAAATAAAAGAGTTTTTAGTTACCGCTGAAAACTTAGATGAAGCCAAAGCTCGAATAAATCAATTTGAATCTGAACAAACAGATTATGAAATTGATAACATTAGTTATCAGGAGGCGTGATGATCAAGCCAAGTAAAACAGAGTTCCAAGATGTTGTGAACGATTACATCAATGGCGGCATGGAGGACATGGCAGCCATCTTTGACCAGGTTGACAACTGGACCGATTACTACAAAAGCAAGTTTTGGTCAGCTATTTACGAATGGAGGGCCAGCGCATGATGGTTTGGTTGCTTATTATGCTGGCCGCTAACACCGGAGCCATAGCACTTGCAGAAGTTGTCAAAGAGCATGACTTGCTACTGGGTCACACAGTAGGCATTGCCTTGATTTTTACAATCACGCTTTTGTGTGTGGATCAGATGGCGAGGCAAATGAAATGACTGATGACGAGCTAAGAGCTTACAACAAAGGCCGCCGAGACGAGGAGCTGGCAATTGTCGGTGTTATCGAAAAGATGCACCAAGTCGGTTATGTGAGCGAGGACTTTATGGCTATTTTGATTGACTACCTAGCAAAGATTGACCGCAGACCAAAGGTGCAAGCATGACCAAGCTTGACTGGAATAAAGCCAACCGAGCCGAGATGCCCAAACTTGCCAGGAAGAAAACAGAAACTCAAAAGAGGCAAGAGGCAGTTGCAAAAGCTTACGCCAATGGCACATCAAGAGAGCGTGAACGCATCATCAAGCTACTAGAGCCACTTGGCTGTGAGGCTAACGGGGTAGAACACGACTGCCAGAACGGACTCGGATACACAACCGCAGCCGACCTAATCGCACTAATCAAAGGAGAGCAGAAGTGAGCGACCTACAAGACATTATTGCCAACACAAGCATCAAAGCATTCAGGCAAGGAATGCAACACGAGCGCCAGCACATTCTCGAGCTGTTAGATAAGCACAAGCAAGAGACCAGCTGTGATTGCCCTGGATGTGAGTCTTGGACTAACGCTTTTGAATTCCTAGCAAGGGAAATCCGAGGTGAGGTCATTGACTAACACAAAATGGATTGAGGGCTTTTACACTGGAGTAAGCAAGACCAGAGAATCAATAGTGAACTTTTTACTCTCGCACATGGATGCCGGAGCAAGCTTGACGATGGATGAAATCATCAAGGAAATTGACGCATGGGAGAAACAAGATGCCCAGCATGGCCTAAGAGACCTAAGCACCGGCATGAAGGTTGTTTTGATGGACTCTGACGGCAACATCCATGAGTGATTTAGATTCAGAGCAATTTCACCTGGGCAAAATGGTGGGTGAGACTTTAGGCCGCATCTCAGAGCAAGAGCGCATTGTTGCGTTGCTTGAGGTAATTGAAGTCACTTACTATGACGAGGAATTAGGCCGGCGAGTGACACTAACCCCAGACTTTACAGACATTTTTAGAATTATTAGGAGGGAATCATGACAGACACACCAATCCACAAGCAAGTCAAGACCGAGTGGAAAGAGGCCATTGAATCGGGCAGGATTCGAGGCAAGTTAGAAATCACAGCAAAAGTCCTAAAGGTGCTAAAGGAAATAAACCGGCCACAGCAAAGTGTCAAGCAACTCATCGCTGATCTAGAGTCTGACAGCTGGAAGTCATGAAGCGTGTTTGTTATGCAGGTTGCGAAACCAAAGAGGGGCCAGTCGAAGCAACCAGGGGTGTGCTCTGTGAGCGATGCTATGACGGCATAGACAAAGCCTTGCCAGACGTTGCTAATGTGCTCTATCACTTGCGTGAGGTCTACGCCATGCAATCTAAGAGCGAGCTCGAAGGTTTACGCCAGACAAAAAAAGAGCCACCAGCTCCCCTAAATCTGCACGCACTTGACCTGACCTTGCAAATTTTTTGGGCGCTATTCGAGCACCAGCCACGATCTACCTGGAGCCCATGGCAATACTTGGACATTGCCAAAGCCGAAGCCTGGAGAATTCAGCGCAGCCTACCGGACCTAGCTAACACCCGCAGGATTGCCAGCTTGATTCCCCTACCCAAGCTAATCAAAAACGCTAAAAAAGCGTTTCCGATGGAGGAGCAAAAGAGAGTCACAGCGCTACCTTGCCCACAGTGCAACAAGCGCACAATCTATGTGCCACCACAGTTCGAGGGTGACAATCTCGAGGTTGTTTGTTTTGACTGTGGCTTCAAGATACCACCGGAAAAAATGGAGTTTTACGCACTACTAGCCGAGAGAGAGGCCGCAAATGCCAAATGAGATAGTCGAATTCTACAAAGCCACGATAGGACCTGACATGGCTAACCTAATTGGCAAAGCTATGGATGCCGAGCGTGACCGGATTATCAAGATTATTGAGAGCCAGGCAGTCTCAGATTGTTGCTGGCAGTATCACTCATCCCACGTTGGGGTCAATGACCTAATCAATCAGATCATGGAGACCAGCAAAAAATGAGCCGCAAGATTCTGACTATTGATGAGGCCGCTCAAGTGATAGGCAAAAGCAAGCGAACTGTCCAGCTGTGGATACAAAAGGGCGAGCTAAAGCCGATTGCTAGATACATAGATTTTGACGATCTCATTGAGGTTGACAAAAAAATGAACAACAACCGAGGCTATAGGGGCCACAAGAATAAAGGGGGACACGCCGATGAGTAAGCTGCATAACTTGCATAGCGTAAGTGTATACTTAGCGCAAGCGATAAATGGGCCATCAGGAGCATCATGCTAGAGGACCTGAAGCCACCAACAAAGACCGGATCATGTAAGGTTGCGCTCGTTGCGGAAACCTTGTCTGACGCTGACAAAAAAATCTTATTGGATGCCATAGCTGACAGAACAACATGGCCTATCAAAACTCTAACCAAAGCCCTAAAAGCCAAAGGTCTAGAGATAAGCGACACCCCGCTGACCAATCACAGGGCTCAGTCATGTGCTTGCTTTAGGATGGCATGATGTTAGAAAACTTGAGCAACCCAGCGCCAAAGGTTGAAACAGGCTTAGGGATTAGACCCGGCATTGAGTTCAACGGCAACGAAGGTGAAGCTCAAACCCCAGGCTTACAAGATGGGGCAGACTTCAAAGAGTATCTCCAAGATGCCGGATTCAATCTTGATGAGGTTGAAATCATTGGCCCGCCAAGATTATCAAGGTGGCAGGTCTATGACGGCTCTTGGAGGACAGCCTATAAGTTTAGGTTTAGACTTCTCACCGGAGAGATTACAGACCTCCCGCTGTTATACAAGACAGCTAAAAAACATGTAAAAAAACCGGCCAAATCTTTACAGGTTTCTAAAACCGATAAAGCGCTTGTTGTCCTATGGAGTGATCTCCAAGTCGGCAAAGCGGGTGCATCTCGTGGCGGCACAGAGCAACTAATACAAAGAGTGACACTGGTCACAGATAAGCTCATCAGCCAAGCCAAGAGCATGAAACCCAGCCGCATTATCTTTTGTGATGTCGGTGACATGATCGAGGGATTTGAATCAGGCGGCAACCCCGAGCGCACCAACGATTTATCTTTGATGCAACAGGTTGACCTGGCAGCCACCATGACTTGGGAGGCGCTCAAGGGCTTAGCTCAACACACTGATGAGATTGTCTACTTGACCGTAGGCTCCAACCACTGCGCTTGGAGGCGTGGCAGGGTAAAGCTAGGTGACACCCTCGATGACTGGGGAGTGCACATCGGCAGGACCCTAGCCCGGTTAGCTAAGGAAACTGAGCTACCCATCAAGTTTTATGAGCCTGAAACAACACAGGAATCTTTAGCGTTTGATGTCTTTGAGGATAAGTTCCACATCATCGGACTATTTCATGGACACCAGGCAGCAAGACCTGACAACATCCCAGCATGGATCAGGGGCCAGATGTTCGGTCACGCACCGACTAACGCCTCAACAATCTATGTGTCCGGCCACTTCCATCACCTGATTGTCAAAGAGCTAGGCAACACACCTAGAGGATCATCACGCTTCTGGATACAGGCCAAGACACTAGACAACGGCAGTGATTGGTTTAGAGCAATCTCTGGTGAGGACTCAGCGCCAGGGCTTGTCACGTTCACGCTGGAAAAAGAAAAAGAATTCAACGGCACAGTCAATGTGCTTTAGGGCCTGATTTGGTTAGCCTCCAAGAAACCGCAAGACTTCTAAGCCGTAAGCCTTAGAGCGGGATTTCAAAGAGATAAGGGGTTCAACTCCCCACAGGTCCACGCCGTTCTAGAGTCTGGCCGCTTGGCAGGGATGCATCGAGGACCTAGCCGTTCGGGAGAAGCGGAAAGCCCTAAAGAGATAGGGCATCTCCCACTAATCTTAGGACACAATGACCCCTCCCCCCTCCCACAACTGGGACTCCTCCAAGCGCAGGAAAGACCCCCCCTACTGGCCCCAGCTAAGACACCAGGTCATAGCTAGAGCTAATGGGTTATGTGAGTTTATCTATGAGCCTGACTTGTTCGAGCCCAACCCTAAGCGCTGCAACTACAGAGCTAATGAAGTAGATCACATCATCAATCTTGCCCAAGGCGGCAATGATGACATGACCAACCTTCAATTGTTATGCCCTTACCATCACAAGCAAAAGACTTCACAAGAGGCAGCAAGAGCACGCAAGCCTAAGACAGAGCGTAAGCCTAGAGAAGCTCATCCAGGCTGGCACTAGAGACCTCCCAGGTATTACCTCCCCCAGTGTGTGTGAGTGTAGAAACAATTCAGAAGTTATTCTGAAGTCCCAGACGCATAGGGGACAAACAATAGTTCCACCATTCCTCAAAGGGTAGGGGGGCCACCCCAAAGCCCGGCCAAGCAAAGGAGATCGGAAGAGCGTCGT
>ERZ869925.366-NODE-366-length-34737-cov-5.733983_pt1 | contig 34737 bp, 56 predicted proteins | sample MGYA00579311_ERZ869925 | MGnify/ENA primary metagenome ERZ869925 (study PRJEB32216, sample SAMN09231817) | wastewater metagenome | place: USA: Maryland | collected 2016-07-30 | study: EMG produced TPA metagenomics assembly of the PRJNA472060 data set (Reclaimed...
ATTACTATATTTTGATGCTATTTCTATACATTGTTCTTTTGAATGCTCATATCCCCTTAATATATTAACATTTTTCATATGTTTAACACATTCTACCAACCAACCATTCTTTTTTGCTATATAATAAACCTTTTTATCTTGTTTTCTAAAATCAGTTAAATTACTATATTTTGATGCTATTTCTATACATTGTTCTTTTGAATGCTCATATCCCTTTTTCCTTCCACCATATTTCATATGTTTACAGCATTCTATAACCCAATTATTTTTTACCGCTATTTTATATGAACTTAAACCATTTTTACGCCATTCTGCTAGTGTTTTGTAATTTAATGCGTCTTCAATACAACGTTCTTTTGTCCAGTATCCTTTTTGATGCCTACCTATAAAAATCATATGTTTAGTGCATTGACCAATCCAACCATGCTTTACAGCACGTCTATATGATGTATATGAAGATTTTCTCCATTTTCTTATAGTATCATGTTTTAACGCCTCATTAAAACAGTTTTCAAATACATCCCAATAACCCTTTGGTTTTTGTTTATAGTTTTTAGGTAAAATCCAATTCATCTCATTACAAATAAGTTCTATAAACCCTTGTTTACTGGCATCTCTGTATTCCTGTGGACAGAATTTTCTGAAATCCCTTAATGAATTAATTTTCCGCATTCACTATATTTTTAGACGTAAGAGATTGTCTTAATTCTTCTAAATAATTATTAGAAGAAGCGTGCTTATACTCAGAAGGATATTCTTTTTTATAACTATTACCTTTATAATTTCTTGCAATATCTAATGTTCTTTCTTTTGAATGCTTTGTTCTTTTTTTAATTTTTAATATTTCATTTAATTCTTCCATATGACCATTATTCCAAAGATATGTATATTCAGAAACGTGATCTTTACGAAAATTAACACCTTCATAATTTCTTGCAACATCCAATTTTTTTTCTTTTAGTTTATTGTTAAGAATTTCTCTTATTTCTGGTAAATAACCATGGGAGAATGCGTGTTTATGTTCATGAGGATGATCTTTACCAAAATTAACACCTTCATAATTTCTTGCGATATCTAATGTTCTTTCTTTTGAATGATTAATCAGATTTGTTATTGGCACTATTTTTCTTAACTCTGATAAATAACCATTTCTATAGGCATGTGCGTATTCATGAGGATAGTCTTTAGCAAAATGAGTTCCTTTATAATTTCTTGCAATATCTAAGATTATTTCTTTAGAGTTATATGGTAGGTTGGTATATTCCCAACCCATCTCATTACAAATAAGTTCTATAAACCCTTGTTTACTGGCATCTCTATATTCTTGTGGGCAATACTGTCTAAACTCTTTTAACGAGTTAATTTTCCGCATTCGCTATATTTTTATGTTTAATAATTTCCATTATTTCCAATAATGATTTTGATTTATATTTTTCTTTAATTCCCAACACATTCCCCGCTGTTGTTTCCACATGTGCAATTGCTGACCAAACATCACCATCTTTATGTTGAATCGATTTATTTAACGTTGTAAATACTGACTCATTTAACCAGATCAATGGAGTTTTTTTAATTTTTACCTTATCTATCGCATCATTTTCTTTATCATTAACATTCATAATTTTTATACGATTTTTTAACTTTTTATTCTCGTTAAGAAGTCTGGTATAAACATCGACTTTAGGTGAGTCTTGAATGTCTTTATCTTTTACTATTTTTATGCCTATGTTATTAAAGTTTTTACCATTATATATCTTGAAAATATCTCTTCTATTTAAATTAATAGCAAAGTTAAGAGATAATTTATAATAATGTTCTTCACCTTCTGGTACTATTTTAATAAATGTTTTTACTTTATTAGGTTGATCTGGGTGTGGTCTCCCACCTCTATCTATTATTTGTGAAATTAACTCTGGGTCTCCACTACATGACATATCAATAACATTCACCACATAGGGGTCATCATACCCTTCTTTTGCTCTATCAACAACTAGAAGCATTGAACGGTTTTCTTTTAATTTCTCAAAACTTTCTATTGTTTCTGAGTATGGGTCATAACCTTCTTTATGTTTGGAGTTTGAATGACTAATAAGAATAGGTATTTTAATAAACGAATTCAAATAGTGATACATATGGATTGCTTGTGGTATATTATGACAAAAAATAAGTGTCTTTTCTAAATATTCATTAATGAACATTTCTTTAAATTTACGCTCACCATTTATAATGATTTTATCTATAAATTTTCCGTGCTTACTTAGATAAAATTTTTCTGGGTTGTTTTTATAAGGTGACATAAGTTTGTCAACAAGCGCATTAAATAAATCATTTAACATACTCCATTCAATTGAATGGAGTTCACTTCTTGACCAAGAATAACCTTTTTTTAACTCATCTCCATTAAAATCAGATTTTCTAATATTTGATTTAGTCTTTACTAATTCCATTGACATTGGGGCTACTCTCTCATTGGGTAAATCTTCAGTACTAACATAATGTGATGGAAATCCACGTCCATTAAAACTGCTTGGACTACCTGTCAAAAGTATAATATTATCAAATTTAAGTTTTTCTTTTAACTTAGCAATTAACCCATCACCGTTTTTTGTCTCATACCAATTTTGTGCTTCATCAAAAATCAAAAGATTAAAATTCAAATTATTTTCAATAAAACTAAATTTTGAGTCTTTAATCAATTCTCTAATAGTTTGTGGATTAATAATCAAAATATTGGATTTACTTTTGATGAATTGTTTTTTGTCGTCTATTCTTTCAACAAACCCTTTTGGAAGCAACCCAGTATTTATCAATTCTTCTATGATTTTATTAGAGAATTGTTTTTTAAGACTTTTTTTACCTTCAGCAACTATTAATATTCTCTTAGTTGGATTACGTTTAAGATAAAAATAACATATTATTGCTGCTATAAGTGTTTTGCCAGCTCTTCGTGTTGCTGCTATTAACAACGGAAGACCTAATAATATATTATTATAAATGTTTTGTGCGTGTTCACCTAATACTATATCAGATTGATAAATGTAATCTTTTTTACCAATTAATAAAATTATTTTTCTATATTCCTCTCTTGTTATTAACATATATAATTTTTAGGGTACAAAGGTAGTAAAAATATTTGATATCTGCAAGGTTTTAATAATTTATTTTATTAATGTGTTTAATAAAAAAAATGAGTCACTATTTACAGTGACCCATTAAAATTTGAAATCAAGGTTTTATATTTCAAATGTAGTAAAATTACCATTAATGAAATTAATGTGTTGTGCCTTACCATCCTCATGTATAATGACATGTGATTGCAACCAAGAACTTGGTCCCATATTGTAACCAACTCTAAGTTTAGTAGATGTTCCAACTGCCAATGCTCCATCTTTTCTACCAGGCGAGTGATAGTGACCAACTACTATTTTGGTGTTAAGTTTCCTGAACTGTAACAATGAACCACGACTACCATTTGAACCTATATCACCATGTTGTCCTAATTCCCAATTCTTAACCCTATAAGATGAGTTTCTTCCTAATGTGATAAACTTAGGGTATCTCTTATTTATCAATGTTGGAATCACACCCTTTACGTTATTAGGGTCTTTAGCATATTGCTCTAATAATATAGCACTATATTTCATGTACTCTGGTGCATTCTTAGGTGAAGGTTGTTTTTTCCAATCTTCATTCTTTAACCATCTATCAACGAAATCATCATGATTACTTCTCACAATAACCACATTCTCAAATTTCTCAAATGATTTAAGACCTTCTATCATTCCATCTACTTCTGATTTCAATGAGTTAGTCCCATGAACATCTTTACCGAATTGAACGAATGGGTCTTTAAGTTCATGGTGGTTTATTGAACTACCGTTAAACACATCATGCAATATAACATGTTTTGGTTTTATCTTATTAAGCATTTGGAAGGTATTATCCAATACTTCTGGGTCATGGTCACCATAGTGTAGATCACCCAATACTATTGCTGCAAACGAATTAAGTTTAGATACCTTACCACCTTCAACTTTATAACACAAATCATTGAAGTCTCCTGTTTTATCGTGTGCTGTTACTTGTCTTGAAAAGAATGTTTCTTTATCTTTTATTTCTACAATAACAAAACCAAGCGTATGGTGGAACTCACCTTTTTTACCTGATTTTGAATCAGTATAATTCTTCTTGGTTACAGCACCAGTTGACATCATCATTTTAGGGATGTTGCTTTCAAGTACTGGAATCATTTCCATTTGTACTTTTGGTGAACCAAATACACAAGAGTTAATACCACTCATACCTTGTAACCCACTCATAGGGTTGGTAGCAGTTGGTTGAATCTTAACGTCTGACATTACAGATAAGTACTTATGTACATCATGTCTGTTAGCATCAAGATATCCGATTATTTCATCGTCCCAAAATTCTTGGTCTACATCTTCAAATACACTTGTTGGGTTCTTATATCGTCCAGCGATAACGTGAATGTCAGCATTTATATGCTTGGCATATGCCTCCATATTTTCAAGAAAACCTTCATGGACTGGAGTATTGTTTTGTGCCCATGTTATTAGAAAACGCTTTTTGGTTTTATCTAATTTCTTCTTTTTTGCTTTTTTGTATTGTTCTGATTCTACATCTGGTTTCTCTTTAAAACCTAGTCCTTTGGAACACCAGACTCTGACCGTTCTTTCACTTTTATCAAAAAACTCCATTAGAGTTTTCATCCTATCATCCCACGATATTGATTTGTCGGTATAGATTTTTTTAGCATATTCAATCTGCTCTTTCGTTAAATCCTTAAAATTCATAATTTATAATTAAAACTCTCGTTATTGTTTTGCAAACGTACTAAATTATTTGTTACAAAGCAAGTTTTAATACAATTAAATTTGTATTATCGGAATTAAATTATATAAAAACTCCTTCTCTTGTGTAAATATCGGAGTTTCAACTGGAATCCACTTATTTCTAATCGCCTTTTCGCCATTAGGTCCATCTACTTCATAAGGATATTTCTTTATAACTGTACCACGTTTATATTTGGTTTTATAATCGTTCCAGTTTATACCTTTTTGGAATAACATTTCTTGTTTCTCTTCACTTGATTTACCGTTCAGTTCTTTGTGACTATAGTTTGCACTTGCTGCCATACTCACACTGTTACGGGTACAATCCTGTTGTCTCCATATAAAGTAATTGGAGACCTCTCTGAAGTCAGGTATAATGAATACCCTTGCATCAAACATAGCATCAATCTCATCAAACTCACCACTAAGTATCTTCTTTCCTAACTCTTCTGGAGAGTATTTAAAGTTAGATAAATATTGAAGCATCTTCTTATTAAATGCTGCTGTAACTTTGGATGCTGATATAGAACATAGTTTTTGTATTTTACCATCGAAGATCAGTTCAGAGTCAATATTCTCTATATCAGTGAACATAAGACTTATTTCATCTGATTGAGTATAGGCGAATTTAGGGTTTAGGTGTTTGCACAACTCAATAGTCGCCATATCCATAACGTTAGACAAACCATCGTCAAACGGTTTATTAAACATTTTGGTATATTTGCTAAAATTATTACCATCCAGTCTTAGAATGGTATACGTTCTATCTGGTATTCTGAAATCATAACATGATTCGTATGATTTCATACGATCACCTAAACTTGTATTTTTACCCATTACGCTTTTACTTTTTCTTCCAATTTTTCTAACTCGCTAACAAATTTTTTAACTGTTGGTAACTTAGTTAAAGAATATGATTTTAATAACCTTACTGGATAATACCCACCATCGTTCACTTCACCATTACCATAAAACCTATCTTTAGGTTTAAGCGGGGTTTGATTGAAACCGCAATACACTTCAAGTGTTTTCTTATCCAAATCAATTACATATGCCCACTCACAAAAAAGACTATCTTTAGCGAACTCCTCTTGATTCATCAACCCTACTATTTCTTTTGTATAAATCACCTCTAGAATTTCACCACCAACATCTCTACTTAAATAAGGGTATAGTTCTTTCCAATTTGGATTAGGATTTATTGCATCAATTTCCTTTTTAGTGAGCCATCTCAGTTCTTTTATTTTCTTGTTGAAAGTCTTCATATTACACTCCCTTAAGAAAGTTAATATTGTTGCTCCTTGTCCACCAGGATATCCATCCCATTGACCATACTGTGCTACTTTGGTTTCTTTATCAAGAATTACCATTGTTAAATTACGTGTTCCCATTTGTTTTTATTTTTAGTTTTAAATTTATTTAACTTCCACAACCACCGCATCCACCACCACAACTACTTCCGCAGCTTGACCCACAACTGGAACTACACCCATGTGAACCACCATCTGAATGCGAACTTCCACACCCACTACCACACCCAAAGAATGCACTACCTACTGTACATCCTCCATCAGATGAACCGCCACTGCTACCATTGTTGTTTTTCCTTTCATTACGAGTTAAGTATCTATAAATCCCTCGGATAATAAAGACCACTACTACGATACCTACTATCCACACAAGAATATCTAACCCTTCAGATGGTTGTTCAGTGTTGGTTGACATCAAAACGATCATTCCAATAAATGTCAAAGGTAGCAATAGATAAAACAACATGTATTCTTTTACTTTCTTTTTATTGAATACAAAGTTCTTTTTAACATCAACCCTTTTAAATTCAACTGGAGTAAATCTGGTTTTAACGTCTGGCCAAATATCAGACGGTGCATCTTGACCAAATATTTCTTTGTATGTATCTAATGTGAATTGATACTGCTCCTTGTATTTTTTGTTTTCTATCTGACCCCCTTTTGTTGGTCCGTGATGTAATTTAAATCCACCAAGTGTTTGCTCACAGAACTCTACCCAGTAAGAATAACTATAAATCAAGTGAAGATGCCATGCTTGATCTACTTCATCTGAAGGGGTTAATGATTTTCCAGTGAGTACAGACATATAAATGAATTTTTTGTATTCATTTATTACTCTATTAGAATATTCTTTACTCCAACCATTTTCTTTTGCTAATCTATCAGAAAAGGAAAACGCTGCTTCTGGATTGTCTAAATTAAATTTAGAAATTTTTGTAAGGGTGTCTTTTTTGTAATTAATCATTGTATTATGTTTTTATATTTTTCTCGTATTTCTTTGTTGCCTTCCCTTGAATGTTCTCTTCTATCTGACTTACCAATAAAATCTGTAAAACGTATGTCTACTTTTTTTAAAATTTTATATGGGTTTTGTAAATTATCTTTAAACCATTGAATTAAATCTGTACGATCTTTAGGTATCATATAGATGTTAGTACCTTCTGTTTCATGTATATGAATACCATGAAATTCTGATAATTCATCTCTTAAACACTCATTGCGAAACATTCCAAACTCAAGTGCCCAATGATTCATCCCCTTACCAGTTAGTTTTTCAACAAGCGAATGAAAAAATTCAATATGTGATTTTACTCGTTCCCAATGTTGTTTTGGCATTGGGGCATCTTTATGCAAATGCCATTCATCCAATACTTTTTTATCAGCATAGGTTTGAACCTTAAAAATAAAGTAATCTTTACACTTGATCTCGTTCATTAGATATGACAATCTACAACAGTTAATAATGTATCATCTGGCAAGTCTTTTATGAATCGATCATAAAATTCTAATTCCCATTTCAACCCCACTTCTGCTTCTTCATCCGACAACCCAAACCATCCCATACCACCTTTTTCATACCATTTGCCATCTATTACAATTGCCCACATCGTAAAATTAGACATTGCAGTAGCATATGTTTCCTTGGTCTTATATTTGTCAGTATAATACTCTGGTTTATACCAATCCCATTTTATAGTCTCTTTTTCTTCATCGGTTTTAGGTTCAGCACCTTCTATCTTCATTTCCCAGAACCTTATTGCCTTGTCATAATCTGATTTTACTTGGTGGGTCTTGCTCCAATCTATATCACCCTTTACAGCAATATCAGCACAATTCACTTCTGATGGTGCATACCACCCTGCATGATCGTCTAATCCTTCACCTTTTTTACCTATACAACCTTGCTTCATAACAAACCTGTCACGATATCTACCACCTATTGTATACCAGTCCCATTTTGAATTGGGGTTACGAGTAGAATACACTTCACCTTTTTCCCCTATATTTTCTTCTTCTTCACAATCTATTTGATCTTGGTAGACTTCTTCATCGCTCCATTCAAGTTTTTTAGGAAACTCGTTTTTCAAATATCTAACGTGTTCTACGTTATTGTGTTTTAAAGCGTATTCAACTGGGTCTGCCAAATATTCTGCATAAGTACCCTTTGCATATTCTTCTATTTCCTTACGTCCTTTTTCTATAAGTTGTTGCTTAGTATTTTCAACATATCTTTTAACTTCCAAATTCTCATCGAACTTAGCGAGTTTGCTTTTTACGTTTTTTCCTATTACTAATACTGCGTAGTGTGACATGTTTTTTATTTTAAGTTATTTTTGTTCTTCTTCATGTTTTGCTTTCAATGCTTCATAACTCATATGGTTATTTATTGCTGCCATGGCAAAACCTATTTGACTTGCGACACTTATCACCAATATCTTTTTCAAACCATCTTTAGCAGCATTATATTTGTCAGAATCATTCCTACTAACAAATGCTGATTGTTTTGGTAATTTGGTATCAGTATCTATTGGTAAAGAATTGCTTATAATAAGTGAGTTTAGATCAGACTTACCAATACGTTCAAGTGCTGGTCCAGATAACACACCATGACTTATAACAGCGTTTACCTCTATAGCACCAGCATTTTTAAGTACAGATGCTGCCATACAAAGTGTTCCAGCAGTATCAATAAGGTCATCTAATATGATAACATTTTTGCCTTTAACATCACCTATGATAACCATTTCATCAACCTTATTCGCTTCAGTTCTTGTTTTATCCATCATAACATAATTTAGATTTACGTTATAATGACTTTGGATTTGCTTTTGCATACGTTTAACACGTTTTCCTGAACCAGCATCTGGTCCACAAAGCACTGTAGCACCACCAATAAGATTAGTTGCTATATAATCATCAAACACATTCTTACCTTCTATATGAGTAACTGGTATATTAAAAAACCCTTGTATTTGATCTGCATGTAAATCGAATGTAATAACTGATGTAGACCCACGTTGTTCAAGCATTTCTGCTACAACTTTTGCACCAATTGGACCACGAGATTGATCTTTCTTGTCTTGCCTTGCATACGGGAAATAAGGTAGGATAGGTATGATTTCGGAGGCAGCACCACGTTTTGCAGCATCGATTGCCAAATTAAGTTTCATTATCTCATCAGATGAGTTAGGGGATGATAGGATATAAACTCTTTTCCCCCTTACTGAACTAAGAAAATCAATACATACTTCATTATCTGAAAATTTCTGTATTCTAACTGTACCTAATGATGTTTTTTCAACACCAGCAAAATTATTGGATTGATTGATGATTTCCTGTGCTGATTTTTCATCACCATTCAGATAAACCAATAAGGATTCAGTAGTCATATTTCTTATTTTGATACAAAGGTATGAAATAAAAATGACATATCCAAATTAATACAATAAATATTTTTTTGCTGATTCCTTATCGAAATTATACAACATTTTTATAGCGGAGGAAGATATATGCTCATATTCTTTATCACAGAATATTGATACCACTTGAATGTCTGGCATTAAGTCTTGTAAAAAACGATATTGGGTCATCTCATACTGTAAATCGGTGGAATTTCTTAACCCTCTAATTAACGTGATATTATCATATTCCTTTTTATATTTTTTTATCACATCAGTTAACAATCCATGGTATTCAATGATTAACCTATTCTTTGCAACCAAATCTGGTATTTCATAAGTTGGTGGTGATTTTTCTGGGTTAACACCTCTAGCTACTATTACCTCATCAAATATTGCTTCAGCCTTTTGAAGAATATCGTAGTGTCCACGGTGAAAAGGATTGAAACTCCCTGCATACAGACCAATTCTATTCATTTTTAAAATTATATATTTTATTAATTTGTTCTAAAAACTCTTTTTCATCCAAATTCATTTTCATTTTATTGCATTTGTAACAACATGTTACGCAGTTTTTTACTGTATATCCAATAAAATTATTTGTCCTATCTATACCATTGTATCTTAAAACACCTTTTTTACCTTGTTTTATTTCATTACCAAAACTATTACCACAATAATAACAGGGTTTATCCAAAAAATGTTCGAAATCTTCTATCGTTAAGTCAAACGTGAACCCTCTACTAATTGCTGCTCTTTTGTAATTTCTATATAATCTGTTTCTACACGATTGATTATCTTTAAGAGTTTGTAATTTAGCCAATTTCCCCAACCAATCCTTATTCAAACATCCGCAACTTCTAGTTGAACCCCTATTCACATGATATGACGCTCTTATTACTTCGTTACCACAATCACATTTATAGTTCCAGTATGTATAACCGTTTTCTCTTCTATTAAAAGAAACGGCTGTTAATCTACCAAATTTAACTCCACTAATATCTTTGCGATATTTCATTATTTTCCTGTCATTCTGGTTTTTGACCTTTTTTATATCTGTGTATCACCAACACTACACCAGCAATAATACCAGCATACACCATTAGTTTCAATACAAAGAAGAAGAACAAGGCACCATACCACATTCCAACAAGCATAAATAATGCTAAAAGTATTGCTAAGAAAATTCCTATTTTTTTAATTGTTTCCATTTGTTAAAAATTTAATTGACCAGTTATTAATATTAATTGTTTTTGTATATCCATTTCTCTCACTAAAAAGCAAAGGGTGTTTTCTTATATCCTTAAAACATAATCCGTACCCATATATTCTGAACCAGAAAAAACCTTCTGATTTATAATCGCACCATAACCTATTAGCAATCATTCTCCGACACTATAAACTCATTGTTATCTTTTATATAGTTTAATAAGTGACTTTTAGAATCATGAACCAAATGACTAAATGAATTACCACAAAGACCACCTAAAGAATCATCAAAAATTTCTTCTTCTAAAATAATCTTGATCTTGTTATTTCTTTGTTCTTCCACCTGAATATTAACAGCATCATAATCTGTTGTCTCAGTATTATAAGCGATATAAACTGCTTTATCAGTACATACCCTATACAACATCTTCAACTTTAAACGTGGTGGCGTTTTTTTGAAGAAATTCTTAATCCACTTATTTAACCTCGTCTTTTCCATTGTCTATCGTGAAATCTTGCCACATAAGTACCTGCTTCAAATTTACCACTAAATAACACTATCTCTAATGCCACTGGTAATTCTGAATAGATTTTATCCATCAAGTCTATTTCTTCCTTTGAAAAAACTTTGACTTCTTCTGCTACTAACGCATTAAACTCTTCTGGTTTACCGTTAAGTATAAGATCAATACCAACATATAAATTATCCTCACCAAAAGGTCTTGGTGCTTCATCCTTCTCTTCAGTAGTTTCTGTTGATTCGATAAGTCTTTTATCGTTTATTCTCCATCTTAAAAACTTAAGTAATTTAAGATGTTCTTCTTTTAATTCAAATGTTATTACGCTCATGTTTTTAGTTAGTTAATAGTTCTGTTACAAGTGCTGTCACCCCTTCAACAGCACTCTTTTCAATATATGTTATTTTCATTCCGTATTCATCCAAATATCTCATTGGTTTAGGGTCAATGTAATACACTTTGGTTCTGCTTCCAGAAGTGTTAAGCATATCTATTGTATACGTTATCTGCAAAGATGTACCGATAATCAATAAATAATCTGCTTCAAATATTGCATCATATGATTCTTGAATATTATAAGGTAATTCACCAAAGAATACTGTATGTGGTCTTAATTGACTACCAGTCTTTGGGTCTTTATCACCTATGTTCAAATCATTATAACCAATATGAATAATCTCATCAAGTGGTGATGTTTTATGGTTATACATGCAACTCCTAGCTTTGGTTAACTCTCCATGTAAATGAAGCACTTTACTTGACCCTGCTCTTTCATGTAGATCATCAACATTTTGTGTTACTATCGTTACATCGTATTTATCTTCCAACTTCACTAATGCTTTATGTGCATCATTTGGTTGGATGTCCTTAATTTTAGAACGCAACATATTATGGAATTCTAAAACTTTAGCACGATTCTTCTTCCACCCTTCAACTGTCGCTACTTCTTCTACTTTATAATTATACCATAGACCATTATCTTCATCTCTAAAGGTTGATACCCCGCTTTCAGCGGATACTCCTGCTCCAGTGAATACTACTATCTTATCTTTCATTATTTGGATGATTTAATTGCAACGTCAGCTGATACTAAATCATAACATGGTCCACCGCCAAATCTATCATCAGCAGTATCTCTAATGTTAAATGAAACTTTGTCAGGTGTCATTTTATATTCCTTTTCAATATACGCTCTTACAGCAGTATCAATTTCTGATTTGTTTAGTTCTATTGTCATTTTCATATTGAGTTTTTTATTTTTTCTAACTTAGCATTTAATCTTTTGGTAACTTCCTCTTCTATTTTCCTACCTATTGTTTGATCTACAATCCTTTCAGTTATAACATCAAAACGATCATTTATATATGAAGTTAAAGATTTTTCCATTCCCACTAATTTATTATTTAATCGGTCTTCTAATTCTTTTTTCCTTTTTGCAGAAATACCAGTAACAAAGAAACTTAATTCATCATCAATATATTTAATTAACGCTTCTCTAAGTTCCTCTTTGGTAAAAAGAATAGTTTCATCAGCAGTTATTTTAAGTTTTACTAAATCTTGTCTTTTGCTATTATATTCAACAATATTATGAAGTAATGCCATATTTCATTTTCAATTCTTTTAAAACCCCTTCCCATTCTATGTTTGCCAAGAACCCTGCCTTGTCATCAAATAATAGATTCATATAAGGTTTTTTATCATAACATCCATAACCGTCTGGTTGAGTGACAACCTCTGGGTTTTCGTTTATATAATCGAAGTGGATATCATTCTGTTCAAAAAGTTCTACGTATTTTTTAATTTCATGTGGATGAGAGCAAGTATACATTATCAAACAAATGTCTTTCGCTTTGCTCATTATTTTAAGTGCTTCTTTTGAATGGTCATAAAATTCAGTAGGTATGTTACCAACCTCATAGTTTGGTTTAATGATAGTTCCATGTAAATCGACCATTACATAAATCTTATCGAAAGACTTACGTTGCATGTCCAAATATGCTTGATTAATTGCGCTTAGTATACCCATAAAATTTAGTATTGTAAATGTTCTTTTGGATTTAATTGGTTAATTAATTCGTTTCTGTACTTAACATTAAGAGAAACTTGTAACGCTATCTTTTCTTTCTTAATGTTAAGTTTCTTTATTGCTGAATTATGCATTTTTATTTCCTTGTCAATAGAGGTCATACGAGTATTTAATTCGTTTTCCCTGTTATGTAACTCTCTTATTTTATCTGATGTTTCCATTAATTTAGTTATTAAAAAGTTTAACATAATCTTCTCTTTTCATTGAGAAATAACTACCCTCTGATTTAAAATAAACAGTGTCTTTAAACCTTGATACATTGGTTGGTGTCCATGTTTTAACAACCTCTACATCTAAATTTTTCACACCTGCATTAGCGAAACCTACGCTTACAAATTCTTTTGCCATTACAAAAATTTTACTTTAACTTTAGATTCTTTGAACATCGTTAATGCTGCTTTAAATGATTCACCCCATATGTGATGGTTTAAATCAGGTTTGGGTGCTACTACTTGTATTATACCAGATTGTATAATTCCTCTTGCACAATCACTGCAAGGAAACATAGTAGCATACATAGTACCACCTTTTAATGAAGAACCAAGTCTGGCAGCATGATATAAAGCATTTCTTTCTGCGTGTTCAGTATACATGTACTTAGCAGGTCTTTCAAACCTACTTTTTATTGAATCATTACAACCCCTTGGAAAACCATTATAACCGCTTGTCAAAATTATTTTATCTTCATCTACTACAATTGCACCTACTTTAGTGTTAGTGTCTTTTGACCAAGAAGCAATTTCACTCGCCTTTTCCATAAATCTTTTATCCCACTTACTCATAATTGCTTAATCTCTTTGATCTCAATTGTTCCCCTTTGAACAAATTTAGTAACAAATGCTTCCCATTTATCATCATCAATCATCAATAATTCTGCTTCATTTTTAGCACCGACTGCTTTTATAAAATCGTCAGATAAGTCATTCCAGTAATCACCATCGTGAATGTCTTTTAAGACTTTAATTGTTTCTTCTCTTTTTATAAGATTAGACACACCAAAATGTCCGTCACTATCTAATATCACACAGATTTTCATGTTTATTAATTTAGGATTGTTAATATTCGTTCTTTTATACCTGTTTGCTTGATTCCTTCTTGTTCTCTTGGACAATGTACAAAATTGTTAGGAAACCTTTCACTCATGTTTAAATCATCTATTGCAACCCATTTGATATCATTCTTCCAAGCATGGGTTTTAATCCATAATTCAATCTCATCTGCTCTCCCACCTTCTAAATTCATTGCTGTGTAAGTAGACAATAAATGTGTAAACCCTATTGGTCCTTTAACAACATTGTTGTGACAAAATATTTCACGCATTTCTTGCAATGTGTGAGTATGTCTCCAGTCAGATGAAAGTATTATTTCAGCACCAGTTTCTTGTAAAATAAAATTCAATACTGCAACTGCTTTATGGTCGAACATGTAAGCATCCCACTTATTGTCTTTTCCCCTTCCATAACAAGAAGTTGTACACATAACCCCGTCAATATCCAAAATTATTATTTTCACAATACAAAGGTACTGAAAATATTTTGAATAATCAAGTATTTTTAAGGTTTAAATGTAACAATTGTTACATCCTCATCTGCCAGTTCTTCTTGGATAATCATATTAATTATCGTCCAATCACCCCCAGCTAATTGACTCCCTATCTTTGGAAGACCTATTTTTTTACCACTAAAATGTTGTTTAATCAACGCCATTGCGGATTGAATGGCATTATAGTCACAATCCATAACCCCACGATATCGCCCTTTAAAATCGAATTGTGAATAGCAGTTAACGATTATTGGTTTAGTATTTTCAGTGAAAGATATCGTACCTAACTTATTGATATCACCTGACTTGGTTCTGCAATCTACTTCGTATGCCTCTGGGAATTTTTCTCTTATGCTTTTAGCGATACCAGAACCCATGGTACAAAAGCAATTACATCCATGCCCTATTACGTCATATTGTTCTGCATCCCTTACCAAATCACCATCAATATATTTAATCATTATTTAGTGTATTGACATTGAATAATGATCTATTGGTCTATTGTATAAATAACTTGGTGAACATTTTTGACAACCACAACTTATCATATGGATACATGATGTGCCATCTAATTTAACCCCAGTACCATAACATGATTCACAACAATCGTGTAAGCATGGTTTCCAATTATCGTTATTTTTCCCTTTAATTTTTCTTAAGTGCTCCTCTTGTTTTCTTTTGAGTGTTGCCTCGAACTGTGCTCTTTCCATTATTTCTCTTTTTGATCTTTTTATATGTGTAGTTAAATACGTTACTTTGTCCACCACCTGTTCTATTGCTTAACATATTGTCGCAATCACTACAATGAATAGAATCTCCTTCAAAAAATGGTGAGTGTGGTTTTTCTTTACCTTGTTCTAAACCACAATTATTACAACACCACATAACACCTTTCAATAAATTACCCCATACTATTTCCCATTTATCACTATCAGTAAGTTTATCAAATTTTTTAGGAGTCATTTTACCTTCACTAAACATCTTTAATATTTTTTCAGCATCTTTAATCTTTTGCTTATAAAAAGGAAAACTGGACGTACCAATTTTATTCTCTTTGATAAAACTTTTGTAAAGTTTTATTTTTTTCTTAAATGGATTTTCTCTTCTCATAATTAATGATATAATGGTAATAATTTGTCTCTTACTTGCATTATTGCTTCTCCTAACCAATTTGTTCCCTCCCATGTTTCTTTATCCCATGCTTTGGGGTCACTTTCATGTAACCCTATTCCCCATATTTTATCCTCTGGACTTGCTTCAACTATTTCTTTGCCAATAGTACTCATTAGTTCATCTAACATTTTGGGGTTCTGAGTGAATTTAGCATAGTTGCCATCAAACACTATTTTCCTACATATTGGTGACCAACGATTAACATCAAAGTTTTTGATCTTACGACCATACGCCTTTTGCTCTCTTGGGTCTTCACTTGACATTATTTTTTCAAGCATGTCATAATCACCAAAAACTAATGCTTTCTTTGCCATCATATATTGTTCACAAGAAGTGTATATGACACCATCTATCTTAAATGGAGAACGAGCCCATTGACTAAACGTGCCTCCCCAGAAAAATATGAAATCTTTTTTTGCCATTGTTAATAAGATAATACTTCAAAAACATTATTTGAATACTTTGTTAGATTTTTTGACCCTTCTAAAAAAGATAAATTTATAACAAATTGGAAACCTGCTATCTTACCACCTTGTTGGGTGATTAATTCAGCAGCAGCAGCTGCCGTTCCACCAGTTGCTAATAAATCATCATGTATAATAACATTCATACCAGATTTAATTGCGTCTGAATTCATCTCAATTTTAGCTGTACCATATTCCAGCGCATACTCAATACTCACTGTCTTGAATGGTAGTTTACCAGCTTTACGAATTGGAATGAAAGGAACACCTAATTTATTTGCTAATAAAAAACCAAAGAAAAATCCACGACTTTCTATACCAGCAATAGCATCTATATTTTTCACACCCTTGTAATATAAATTCTTATGCATTTCATCAACAATATCTGAACACAGTCTTGAATCCATTAACACTGGTGTAATATCTTTGAATAAAATACCTTCTTTTGGAAAATTAGGTACATCCCTAATGACTGATTTTAACTTTTCTTTTAACATTTATTTTTTTAATATTTTTGTTATTTGGTTATGTGTATCACAAAACATTTCATTCCATTTAGGTAAATCAGATAAAGATACCCATTTCCACCCCTCACACTTATTAGGTTCTAAATTTTTAATTTCAATTTTGTCAGAATCTATGTCCTCAACAACAAAATATAATGTAGTATAGTGTTTAATCAACTCACCATTTTTTTTAAAGAAGTCTTCCGAGAATCCAACTTTTTTATAGTTACCGAATTCAACACCTATTTCTTCTCCTAACTCTCTATCACAACATTCAGAATATCTTTCACCAAATTCTAAATGCCCACCAGGTATAGAATACAATCCTTCACCATGACTACCCTTCCTTTTACCAATTAAAACTTCTCTTTTTTTATTGATAAGGATTACACTTGTACCGACTCTTGCTTCCATTATTATTTTTTAGATGGTGCATATTTTGCTAACAACTCTTTTCTAACTTTATTGATGTTGTCGCTTGACGGATAATTGTTGTTATCCTCAGTTTCAAGACTCAAAGGCATTGTTTTCATTTGTTCCTTAATTCTATTCTTTATCGTCAAGAAGTCATCATCTTGACCAACACCGAATGGTTTGTATATGTTTAAACCATTGAAGAATTGAACCGTTGCGTTTTCACCATCTTCTGTATCAAATACGATGGTTTTTTTGGATGCTAATGCTTCTGGTGATCTTAAAACTTTAAAAGGACCTGGAAGAGTGCCTTTACCAAGAGTTTCACTAAACTTAACCACTGGTCTATTTTGTTTACCTACTGATGCTAATGCGTATTTAGCAGATAGGTTATCACGTTTTAATCCGTTACGTAGATTACCACCAACACCGAACAAACCCCAGCTATAGAACGCATATCGTTTTTCAATAAGTGCATCTATGATATCAAATATTTCTTCAAATGTTTTACCATCCCCATCAAGGAAGTGAAACAATGTACCGAACTTCCATTTACCACTTTTGGTTTCTTTTTCCTCGAACAACCCATTCTCTACAGAAATATCACATATTTCAATTACTTGATCTTTTGTTGTGTAACCTTCTTTTGAAGAATCTGGTCTTGCCACAATTACTTTACCATTTTGTTCTTTTGCACTCTTTAATGCTAAAGGTAACAAGTAATTTCTTACTGAAAATTTAGCATCATAACAATCATCAACCATTGATACTATCTCGTGGTCTTTACAAGAGTTATAAATTGCTTCGTAACAATCATTTTCCTTTTCGTATGATTGAACGTTTCTATGTGCCAAAGCATTTACAGAAGAGAAAATACCAATTGCTTCACCAGCATTTTTCCATGCTTGATATGCCCCAGAGAATGTGTCCGTACCACCAAATGTATATAAGTGTACCATTCCCAAATCTTCTGATTCTTGATCTGTCAACCCAGCTCTATCACCAAAATCTGTGATAAGAATTGAAGCGAAGAAGTTTTGCATTTCTTCTGACATTTCAGGGTCAACAATTCTAATTTTTTCTTTGAGTTTATTTAAAACATGTTCATCTTGTGTAACTCTTTCAGTTGTTCCCCATGTTTGAAGCAATTTGGATTCAAACCAAGCACCTAATACACCCATACCTTCAACTGGTGCGGTAACAATAATTGCTGGTTCATTTGGATACAAAACAGACCCTTCTGGTAATGCTTCAATTATAATTGGTGGTCTTCCGTTGAATTCGTCAACAACTCTACGCCATATCTCTTCTGGGAATTCATATTCTTTGAACCCTTGCATTGTTACTTTAGCGTGTGCTAAAAAACGTTTGGTTTCATCAATTTCAGCATGAGTAATTGGTTCATAAAATAGTCTGTCCAATATTCTTTGTAACCCTGTAAGTACAATGCGATTATCATCTTTGCTATATATTGTTGGATTTATTGTGTGTAGTCTTTTTCTGAATGTAATGTAGTAAACAGATTTTTCTTTTGCTTCTGGACTTTCGAATTTATTTGACCCAATGGTATAAGCATCACCCTTTAACAGACGTGGTGTATTATGTACCCTACGTGCTGGTAATACTACTTTTTTTGTTTCTTTTTTCTCGATTGTTGCTTCCATGTTACTTATTTTTTGTGTTTATTATTAATACTTGTTTGTTTTGTTTATATGCTTTATCTATTGAATCCTTTGTTCCTCTTGACTCTTGGTCCCAAAACGCAATAATCAGTTCCGCTTCATTTATAATATCTGTATTCCTTTTAAACCCAGCAGACTTACCATGTTTATCCCAGTCTGGCAGATATATCTTAGTTTCAATATCGTTTTCTTTAGCGTAACGCTCACCAAGTGAATCTGCCCCTCTTGCTCCCCCGCTAATCAATAATGTTATTTTAAACTCAGATAAAATAGATTTAAGTTTGTCATAGTCATTAAACCCTCTACTACCTATGACTGCTATCTTCATTACTCCTCTTTTATTAACCCTAAAATTTCTTCATTGGATAAATAATCAACACTTCTAACGTCATCACCAACGATTGCATGTTGTGCCCCTAACTTATATGCTTTCTTTTGTAGATCACTTTCAAACACTGGGGTTGCTCTTTGATATAACTCATCGTTGAACCCGCACATATACCATTTCAATATTCTTTTGTCAGTGATTTTTTTCATATTAAAATACTGGCACTAATTCCTTAACCTTTATTTTGGTTAACAACGCTTTCATCAATTCCAAATGCTCTTCCATTATAAAAGAACCTAAATCATTGGTTTCGTTTAACATATTCAATTTTCTGATATCAACCCATTGCAATACTTCAATATCATCAGATGGTTGAATTGCTCCGAATACAAATGTGCCTAAGAAAAGGGTAGTCATTATACCAGACTTGGATTTGTTATATCTCCAATCGTTTATTTGCCCACTTGCGATATATTGCAAATCACCTATTTCACAACCTCCTGTTTCTTCCATGAATTCTCTTTTGGCAGCATGTTCCCAATTCTCATCAGTGCGATCAACAAACCCTCCAATAAAGCGAAATTTGGTTTCATTTGGTTTCTTTGCCAATAATAGTTGTCCTTTTTCGTTGTGTGCTACAATATCTACTGTTGGGTAGGTTACAGGACGTTGTGCATAGTTTGCGTGTATTACACCTGCTCTAAAATCACTGGATGTCAATATTTCTCTGGATACCGATCTGCGTACTTCAGTTCCACTGTAAAAAATGTCTGTAGTTAATTCAGTAACTGGATTTTTACCTTTATAATGAGGTATAAATGAATCACGACCACCATATAACAATACAGAGCGTTCACCAAATGGGGTTTTAACTTCGGTATCAAGTATATTACTCCATTTTTCGTCTTTGCGTTGATCTTTAAGTGGGAGTATTACTATTTGTGGATAATCTTCTTGAATCATTGCTTTGCGAGTAGCAAAGTCTAATGGGTTTTCTGGGGTGTTTTGGACTGTTGGTACACCTAAAAATATGATAACTTTCTTGTGGTTACCACAAACCATATCAATAATACCTCTGTGGGCATCGTGTAATTTGTGTACTTGAAAACGTCCAATAATTACACCTATTTCGTACTGGGATGGGTCAACTGTATTTTTTAGAGATAACATATTTTTTGATTTAGACTACAAAGGTACAAATAATATTTGATATCTCCAAATTTATTTTTCTATAGTTAATTTCACTTGATCTCCGAGTATTCCAACACAATCTATCCAACTATCATATTCACCGTTATGGTCTGGTCCATATCCACCAACATCGAACACTAATATAAATTCACCAAAACTTGGTTTTTTCCACTTAGCAGATAAAAGGATATCATATATTTCACCTTTAATGAATTTAGGTGGGTTCAATTCTTTATTTATTTTATCTATAATAAACGGTACTGCTAATTCATCTATTATATCACCACCATTATCTTTTATTACCTCATCAATATACGTGTCTAACCCTTGAATGGAAATCTCTACTGGGTTAGATACCTCATCTGACCTGTAGTTATAATTTCGGTTATCTAAATCTAATGTAATTTCGTGAGACTTGTAGATTTTTGATTCATCTATTGGTTCAATAGACCAATCTACTTTTACTAAGGAATAATTTTTCATTGTTCTCTATGATGATCTATAGGTTGATAAGTCTTTTTCTGCATTATCTTTTTGATCTCTTCAAATGAATAAGGCATCATATCATTGGTATCTACACCTACATCTATTGATAATGCATTAGGGTCATCAGGTAAAGACCCATGAGAATGTCCATAAAGCATTAATGAACCACGATGTGATTTATTCCACACCCTCATAGCATAATGCAATAAGACAATGTGTTGTCCATCAACATATATTTCTTTGTAATAGTCACATGATTTGAAATAACCACGTACACCATCTATATTGTTTTCAATATTACGATCATGGTTTCCAAAGATTAAATAAACGTTTTTACATGTAAGTCTTTTCATAAACTCACCAACGCTTTCTTTACCTCCGAAACCTACATCACCTATTAAAAACAGGATATCATTTTGACCTATGGTTTGATTAAAATTATTCACAATTGTTGAATTCATCTTTTCAATTGTTGGGAAATCTCTTAACCCGTTTTCTGTGCAGAACTCTTTTCTTGCTTTATCATCTTTCCAATCAGCATAAGGAATTGGCCATATTGCATATTCTCTATCGTCATCTGGTTTAGGTACAAACCCAAATGGTTTTACCCAGTTACTTACGCCACCACAAATATTTTTATGTGAATAATGTACATCCGCTGAAAAAAAGATGTTTTGATCTTTTGTATTAAATTTCATTCTTTTTTAACTCTTCTTTTAATTGTTGAAGAACCCCTAAATCACCCAATGTGAATGTCGCTGGTCCTCTATGTTCTTGTTTTTTGTGATTAGCGACTTTTTTCTGTACTTCGCCATCTTGTATGTTTTCTGCTCTATCAATAAAAGCATTACGCTTTATTGAACCTAATAACCAATTAATGTGTTTATCCCCCTTTAATGCTTTTGTCACAACCCAGCTATAAAACTCTTGGAACACTGGATATGCCATAAATGTGGTTGTGTCTTTACCAGTAACACCTAACTTTTTATCACCAATAAGTTTTCTCATTGGACTCTCACTATCGACAGTCTCATCAAACATTGTTTGTAAATGTTTCATAAGATTTGTTTTGAATTCTTCGGTTTCAATTCCTGTTAAAATGTCATCAACACAGACCAACTCCTGTTTACTTAGTACACATTTAAAAATGCCTTTAGGTTTTTCTTCCACTTTATTAACCTTGGTGATTGGCATGTACGCTCTAACCAAATGGTTTAAAAAGTTTTTAGTTTTAGGGTCAGCAAGCATTTTATCTAAACTTGCATTAATCTCTTCTTTCGTCATATATTTATCTTATACGTATAAAATTTTACCACCTTGTTTTAACATTGGTATTATTGCTAATCTGTCTTCATGGTTTTCAAAATCATCTTTAATGTCTTTATTAATAATAAGATAATCTATACTCTCCCCTATTAAAGGTCTTATGTTTTTTAAATTTTCTATTTCCAATACTTTAACTGTTCTTATTTTCATTTTACAAAAACATAATAAGCAGTAAATAATTGAACATAGTGTAGAAATTGGTCGAAACCAACTACAACAAAAAAATCGTGTATCCTTCCTTCAGCATAACGCTTACTTGTCATTCTACTTGTGATATAATCAGTTATCCAATGTGTTGAGAATATAAAATTAAAGAACATAAAATAATCAGTAAAGTTATAGTCACCAGTAGGTTGAAGTAAAACTAAGTGCCAAAATAATAGTGTTACAAATGTGTATGTTAATACATGCATTGTCAACCAAAAATTGGATTTACTTTTGTTTGAAGACATCTCAATGGTTTGCATGTGGAAATCCGCTAACCAGTGGATAAAGATTATAAATAATCCTGTTATAATTGCTGCTCCGATGTTTATCATGTTGTTTTATTTACTTGTTGCATTATGTAAGGTACTGCTCTATTTAAATCATGTGATGCTTTTGGATGGTTTTCATCACATACAACCCACCCTTTAGTTTCATCCCAGTATATATACCAACCCTTTTCTTCGCATACCAACATTGCTTCTTCATGCATTATCCCTGAATTAGGTTCAAGTTTATCTTTATATTTGGCAAATTCAACATCATCCCATTCATATTCATCTGTCTCTTCATTCTCTATTGTAAAACAACCACAAGATATTAATTGACCCTTGCATTTAGGACATCTTTCAGCATCACAACCACCCATATGAAATTCACCAACTTTAGCATTACAATCATGGCATGGAAATCTTTCCATATCTTTAACCTTTATCATGCTATCGCTTCTTTTATAATGTTAGATACTATTTTGTTATCAAACGCTTTGCCTTGGTTTTCTTTGTTAAATGTACCCATCAACACACCAATATTTTTAACTGGTGCTCTTGCTATTATTTCATTTACAATTGATCTGATTTCATCTTCACTCATAAGAGTTGGAAGATAAGGTTTTAGGTATGATAACTCCTTTTCTTGGGTTGAAGTGTCGCTACCTTCTTTTTTAAGACTTTCAATAGTCTCATTAATGCCTTTTTCAAGTGATTTTATCACTTTTAAGACGTTTTCATCTGTTGATTGAATGTTCTTCCCTTCTTGGGTTTGAATCGCTCCTTTAAGAACTCCTAAGAAGTTCTTTTTTTCCATGTCTTGTGACTTATATGCCACCATGAAATCTGCACTGATTTGTTCTTTTATTGTCATTTATTTTCTTTTAAAAACTTCTACTATATTTTTTGTACCTATTGGGTTCATGGAATGGACGAACATAATTGGTAATTCTTTGTTTTTCAATTTATAATGCTCATCCACAAATTTAGCACAATCTACCCCAGTTTTTTCTTTATATGTGCTTTTCTTTATATGAATATCCGATAAATCATGATCGAATGAAATATGGGTTATTTTATCAATGTTTTCGGAAATTGCATTAACGAATTCTCTATGATTTCTAACCGTAACCCACTCTTCAGTATAGATAGGAAGTAATGTCCCCATTCTATCCTTCATATACTTCATGCAATCTATCGGATTACGTGTATCATCTAAAAAAATTTTCATAATTTACACAAAGGTACGAATTATTTTTATAAAATGCAAGTTAAATGTGTTTTAAAACATCTTCCACAATTATACCAACCGCTGTATTGTTTCCATCAATGACACAATAAGGAATATGTGTCTTATCTAACAAAGCAAATATTTCCCTGTCTTTTTCTTTAGCTTGTTCCTCATTTTGTGATCTACCTTTATTAGAATAAGGGTTAACCCTATTAATGAAGTAATTAAGATTTATGTTTTCTTCTCTATTGAATTCATCCAGAATAAGGTTTTCTAATGAAGGAGAAACAACCTTAAAATCACAATAGGATAAACTTAATACTATTGGACTATCAGTAATGATAACATCGACCTTATCTTTAAGGTGAAACATTTTATCATGTTGTTTAGCAAATACGTAAATTTGATTCTTTAGAGTGTTGAAGTTCTCTCTCCAAGTAACGTGTTTGGCATATTCTGTAACCAATTCACAATTAATACCTCGGATTTTTAGTTGATAGAATAACCCTGCTGCTGTTGTGCTTTTACCAGCACCAGGTCCGCTAAATAGGTTAACGATTATAACTTTTTTATTTTCACTCATAAATTAAAAACATGTATTTTTATTTAATGTTTAACATTAAACTTTTGTCTATATATAATTGCATCAAATGACCATAAGTATGTGGTTCTTTGAATCTGTCGAAGAATAAGTCAATATATTTCCTAGCAGCAACGCATTGCTTATAATGAATACATGATTCTATAACTGCTTCCGCTTTTAATTTAGCGACAATCAATTTTAATAATTCTTTTGTGTTATCTTTCATTTAGATTGATTTTTACCACAACATATTGCAAATGTACTATTTAAATTTAATAGTTGCAACTTTATTTTAACTTAAAATGTTTTTTTGTACCGTTTGGTTTAGAATAAACTATTTTTTCTGGTTCTACCTTTATTGCTTTTCTATCATTCAATAACTTAAGGTACTTATCCTTAGTATTATGTTTTAAATACGCAATAGTAGAATGCGGATGATAATCTTCGTGTTTTGTAGTATAAGGTAATTTCTTGAACTTCTTATTTAGTTCATGTAGATAAGGACTATCTACATCAAATTTTAACACATCAAATTCTTCATTGTCAAATGTTGACACTTTTTGAAGGTCTAATTCTGGTTTTTTAATGTCATTGATGATCGCTTCAACATCTGCATCTGGAACATCATCATGAATACCATATAAAATGGTTACGTGTGGTTCAGTTTCTCTTCCGAATTTACCTTCTTCTTCTCCAGTTCCGACATATAGGTCTTCATCATCAATTAGGTCTTGAATTTCATCCCAATCTTTAGAGTCTACTTTTAAATAGATCATAACGCAACCGTAATTATACGCTGCTCTCTTGGCTTCTGCCAATAATGCTTTTCTAACCATATCCTGAATACTCATAGCGATGTTATTTTACTATAAATATCAGTTATTTTTGGTTTGTTTCGTCAGAAGAAGGGTTTTTTGTGGTGGGGGTTAAAACGTCATTTAAATACTTAATTGATGTGTTTACCAAATCTTCTTTTTTAGCATATTTGTTCTCACCTGCTATATGTATCAATTCACATAATGCTTCACATAAACAAGCAATATCAGTGGTAATCATTTTAGCCGCTTCCTCTGCATTAGTTGGTTCTATAACCTCTGGGGATTTACCTATAATGATTTTATGTTCTCTATCGGTATCCAAATCAATAACTAGCATGTTTTTCATATGTCTTTTTTTACAAATGTACTAAAATAACTAATTAGTTGCAACTTTATTTGGATATTTCAATTTAATTTAGTACCTTTGTCTTATAAACAAAAAATAAAACAATGGCAGCAAAAGCAACAACTGGTGGTTCATTAAGGAAAGCGAAAGTTCGTAGGAGAGGAGTACATTCTAAAAGAGGTTCTTCTAAGAATAAAGGAGCACAACTTTACAAGAAACCTAACAGAGGTCAAGGTTAATTATAGTATCAGGGTCATTACTAACCACCCTTTCGGTGTATGTAAAAGGAAAGGTGACTCACTATAAGAAAAAAGGAGATTTAGGTCTCCTTTTTTTATGTTCACTTTTATTGAATGTTCATTATGAATGGACAAAGTAAATTAGTGAACAAAATTAGATTCCATCTAAAAAGTGTAAGAACCATACACACCTTTCTTATTTAATGTAACGACCAACGCTCCTTTTATTGGTGACGGTTTCATTGTTAAATTAGTTATAAGAAACGAATCTGATTTATAAGGGTTATATTCTATTTTAGCTGGTAAAGTATGATGTTGACTTGTTTCTCCGTCTTCAGCAGTTACCCCCATTCCTCCTTGTTTTGATATATAACCTTTAATAAATGCATGTACGTTTTTTTGTTTAGTCTTTAAAACTTTATCCCTTCCAGTCTTACGTACTATGAATTCACACTCATTTAACATTATACAATCTGTGTGTGCTACCACTTTTTGATCTTGTTGAATTGAATATTTAACTTTTTTACCACGCAAACAACGGTAAACCAATATTGGTTTATTCATTTTTATCTTTCTCTTTTTGTAAGGTGTAACCCTATTTCCTAAACCGAATTTATTTTTCATAGAAGATTATTGAGCGTTAAATCCTAAACTATATGTCGTTGGTTTTCGAATCTCAATTTCAGTGATACCCAGATCAATTACTTTTTGAGTTTGTAAACACCATTTTTTAAACTGTTTTACATTCTTAAATGAGTCTCCAGCCCTTCTTATAAAGATCGTTTCATTATCTACACATAATTCATATTTGGTGTATGCTGGAGTCCTACCAGTTCGTCCATCTCTCAAATACCTCATACGAGTAACGTAAATAACTGCTGTCATGATTAAGACATTTTTCGTATAAATCCAGCACCAACCACATCATCACCATCATAGATCACTGCTGATTGTCCTGGTGAAACACCACCTTTAACATCCCCCAAAAAGGTTATATTTACCTTATCGCCATCCAATGACAACCTTGCCATTGTTCCCTTGTCCATTGATCTGACTTTTACAAGGAAATCTCTATCTGTAGGTATGTGATCGTACTTCATTAAATTTATACCATCAATAACTGCTGTGGTGGTCTTCAAATCATCCGCAGGACCAACAACAATCTTATTGTTCTTAGCATCAATAGCGGTTACATACATTGGGTTTCCAAGACTTATACCTAAACCCTTTCTTTGACCTATAGTATAAAAAGGATAACCAGTGTGCTTACCAACTACTGTTCCATCAGACAATACAATATCACCACCATCCAAGTCCTTTAAATGTGGGTACTTTGCCAACATAAAGTCCTTATATGATGCATCACCTACAAAACAAATATCAAAACTTTCACCCTTGTTTTCAAAGGCATCAAATCCTAAATCTGTTGCCATTTCCTTGACTTCTGACTTCAAATATTCACCTAACGGAAATATTGTTCTACGTAAATCGTCTTGACCTAATGCCCACAAAAAATATGTTTGATCTTTTGTTAAATCCTTTGGTCTTGACAAAAAGTGTCTGTTGTTACCTGTAAATGTAAAAATACGAGCATAATGTCCAGTTGCAAGATAATCACAACCTAACCCATCAACATACTTTAATAGTGAACCCCACTTAACCGTCTTGTTACATACAATACACGGATTAGGTGTTAATCCATCAAGTGTCTTATTAACAAAGTTATCAATTACGTTGGTTTCAAAATCTGATCTTAAATCAATAACGTAATGTGGGAAATCATACTTGGTTGCTATTGAACGAGCATCATGTACATCATCCAATGTACAACAAGAGGTATCCATGGCATTACCCAATCTGATCTTAGTGTCACCTAATTTCATAGTCACCCCAATAGGAAAACCGCCATTTTGTTTAATTAAAATAGCAACCATAGAACTATCTACACCACCACTCATAGCAACTAATATTTTTTTACCTTTTACTTTACGTAAGTCCATGCTTTTTTATATTTTATTTTTTTTATAATGTCTTTACTAACACCAAATATTTCACCAATTTCTTTGAATGTTTTATTTGTTTTGTTCTTAAGTAACTGTTTTATTTGTTTAACAATATCAACAGTTAATTTAGTGTTTTTACCTCTTAATGCTAACCCTTTATTTTTTTTCTGTTTTTCACTTTGTTTTCTTCCACTCATTCGTTTAGAGTGTTCTGGATTTTCTCTACCAGTAAGTGTTTTACTTATCTTATTTCTTACTTTCTGGCTAACAACTTTACCTTTATGAACTTTACTTCTTATTGCTTTTACATGCGGTAAATGTGCTGGGTTTAACTCACCTGAAGCAAATCCTTCACCACCATCAGTATTGTTAACCAAATCAAAACCCCAAGTTTTAAATTGCGATATCCAATACCTTTCCCAAAACTTCCAATCAACTAACAATACTTCGTCAACCACTTCCATTATTGGTTTCTGATTATCACTTTTTAGATTTTTAATCCAAGAAGTTTTATGAGACTTACCATTATAAATTAAATGGTGATTATATCTTTTTCTAAGATTATCTGTTTTACCAACATATCTAACTTGGTTCGTTCTTGGGTCGATTAAGATATAAATAAATGTTTTCTTTTCCATATGATACTTTATTATAAATATCATGAAACATGTAATTCTTATTACATTAGCACCACTTATTTAATATAAATCTTCGCTATGTAATTTTTTAATCAACGTGTCCGTTTGTTTTGCATCAAATGCTATTTGACCCGCTTCTTTTCTATCAACAAATCTATTAGTATTTGTCAAAAAACCTTGAACCTCCGTATTATGTAATATTTGCGCTTCATGAGAATATGGAAAACCAACAATCATTGCAAACATCGTTATACAATTGTGATGTCTATGACCACAAACTACATAACCAGATTTAATATTTTTAGGTGCAAATACATGTTCTTTTTTGTCATCATAATGATTTGCAGCACACAAAATATATTCTTTCATTTATTAATGTTTATTTATTTTATGATAATAACTAATTTTATCTCTATCGTTTGTTTGGTTTAAAACCTCACCATCTTTCATACAAAACAAATGTCCTCCAACCCTTATAATAAACGTACCCACTGGATTATGTTTCTTAAATTTACCTACACTCATTTTTGGTCTACCATAATAAGTAACTGTAAATTTTTTATCTGCAATAACAAATAACTTAAATTCCTTTTCTTTCAAAGAATAACCATTATCATGGCGAAACACATTTACTAAACTAAAACCCTTGTTGTTTTTTCGCCCACGCTTTTTACATACAGAATGTGCATCTTTATAATCCAGATCACAAGCATACGCTAATGCAATAACAGAACAATCATTTGATTCAGTTGGTAAACGACCTTCTTTCAAGTACACGTTCATAGGTACAAAGGTACTTAAAAAATTCGACAACACCAAATATTTGTGGAGTTATTTGTATTTAATAAATTTTAATATAGTCTTAATAAATTCATCATAGTCATCCACAATAACCTTTTTTAAAAGTTTATTATCACCTTTGATGAAATCACCCTTTATCCTATAAAAGTCGTTGGTATTGCTAGCCTCTGTTTCGGTGTTATCTACATATTCAAAATCAGCATTTCCATTATCATATAATTCCTTAAAGGTTTCATATAAAAGAGATATAAAACATGTTCTATCATGGGATACCCTTATATAAAGATTAAAGGTTTGATCGGAGTCTTTAAAAATTGGTTTTCCAGATGAATCTAAAAGAGGTCTATTATCAAGGTATCTGGTTACTTTTCTTGCTGGAATATTTATACATGGCCACGCAAAAATTGTGTCTTTTCTCTTTAAAACATCACTATATATTGTTTGATTGATTAATCTTTCTAATGTGGTATATTCACCTTCTCCCATACCCCAAAGAAGACCTTTTTGACCAGTTTCAATATCAATTCTAATTTCAAAATTATTCTGAATGTTTATAATTAAAACATCGTATGGTAATCCTTTATCACCATCTTCGTTTATGTATTCAATTACTACAGGATATGGTGCTAATTGTTTTCTTAATGAATCAACAAAAATTCGTTCTTCTTTTTGACCTGAGTTTAGAAGTCTGGCAGCACTAACAGTATTGGTCATTCGAGGCATAGTACTATTTTTTTACAAATATACTATTTTTCTGGGAATATATCAAGGGAATATTGGATTTAATTGAGCCATCACCCAGAATTGAACTGGGGTTTCTACATTACCAATGTAGTGTAATACCATTATACGATGAGGGCTTAGATGTCTAAAAGATCGTCTTTATCTTTTGCGTTTTTATAAACTTTTTTAACTTCTATTATTTTACGTTTTTCGTTAAGTTTTTCTCTTTTGGATTGTTCTCTTAACCAGTCTTTATAATCACTGTCTCCACCTCTCCAAGGATTGCCATCTGTCTTGTTATATAAATGCTTTTCTATTTCAGCATCTTTTTGGTAAAGAAGTTCATTGTGTTCTTGACGGTGAGTAATATATGCTTTAGTTACTTTTGTAACCAATTCAAAACTCAAATTAGATATATAAATTTTGTCATTATATCCTAATCTCCAGTATTTAGATGCCTCTTTAGAAGTATCTTCAGAGAAGAGTTTTCTGGCACTAAGACTTAGTTTTTCGTATTCTGCTTTATGAATTTTTTTAAGAGATGGATAATGACGTTCCATCTTTTTTGTCTTACGATTTTTAAATTTAAAATCAGGGTTTTTACACCATATAACCGCATTACAAGCATTCAATGCTTCTTGATATACATGTGCATCATCTCGTCTTGAAATGTCTGCTCTAAGAACGAATGTAGCGTGATATCCGTGATGAATGGGTTTTTCTAATTTAATAGAACCTTGGTTGCGAATGCTTTCCCAAACTTCTCTGCTTTCTTGTTTTAGTCTGATGATTTCTTTTTCTTTGTAGAAGTGTTTGTCTCTTTTCATAAAGTATAAATATACTAATTAAATTACTAAAGTCAAATATGGAGCCAAGGGGCAGTGCTCCCACTGTGAGTTCCCTTTCAACTTGGCATTTGAGCGAATGACAGGATTTTAACCTGCGGTGTGATTCTATCTTTCCAGCTTGGAAGGCTGGCGCAATCGGACTCTATGCGACATTCGCTTATTTATTGTGCAGATAACGGGAATCGAACCCATGTTTATTCACCTTGTTCGCTATAATATCTTATAACTCGGTTCTCTTTCAGCTGGGATTTGCTGCGTCCTAACCACTAGACGATATCTGCAATTTTGTGACCCCAGCGGGGTTCGAACCCACAACCTTCGCCTTAAGAGGGCGTAGCTACTTCCACATGAGCTTTGAAGTCAATTATCAAATAGAACGTATTATCTTTCAGGTGTGAAATACGTTTTTATAGTCACCGCAAACTACCGATAGGGTTGATTATGAGAATCGAACTCATATGTGTATTGAAAACCATCAGTTATGATCTGACACCTGCTTCCGTCATGAATGGGTTAACCATAGGTGTTTTTCCAATTAAACTAAATCAACCATTTAATATAATAACAAGGTGAGCATAGCCGATATTCTGTTTTATTGACTAATTTAACTATGAACCCATAACATGGATTCATCCCATTTTACTGGGTGCTTCAACCCGACCTCAAAGGAAAACCGACATCCTCAGTCTGTATGAATTGCTGCTTCTGTAGTACAAACGTTTGCTCCTACATCTGGTTTATTAGGGTTTCCCCTTTTCCCAGCGGGAATGCAAACTCCTACATTAGGTTTTGCAGTATCGAACTTCCTCTAAGGTACTATGAGTTCCCCCAGCTAGTCATTCTCTGCCTTGTTATTTAAACTTTTCTAAATCTATTTTACCTATTACTTTAAGTTTACTGAAAATTTCGTTCTGATATTTTAATCTTTCCTTTTCAGTTAACTCTTTTTTACTTCTACCATTATGATACTTGTTACAATACTTACATTTATATGCTACAACTTTATGTATTGTCTTTTCTTCAGCATTCATTTTTTTTGCTTGTGTGATCGCCTCCTCTAAAGTATTATAAGGTTTTTTAGGTCTATAATGCTTTCGACCATCAGGGTCGGTTCGTATGAGTGTATCACAAGTCATGGTACAAAGGTACAAATAATATTTCACAAAAACAAATTTTTGTGACCCTAGTGGGATTCGAACCCACGATGTGTATTTCTACATCCAGATTAAAAGTCTGGTACTTTCGGCCAACTAAGCGAATAGAGTCATACTTAGTGCATCCGAAGGGAGTCGAACCCTTTTTTGTTCTGGTTAAAAGCCAGGAGCAACGCCACATTTTGCTACGAATGCATTAGTGCGCCCTATGGGGTTCGAACCCATGACCCTCTGATTAAAAGTCAGATACTCTACCAACTGAGCTAAGAGCGCATATTATTTCCAATAGGCACCCGTAACTTGGTTGACAAGTGCCTTTAACGTTTGGATTTTCGTTTACTCTTTCTTTTAATCATTGTTCTCATCGTGTTTGTTTTTTAGTTAGTATACAATTTTCGTATAGTTTATTAATTTTTAATTCTTATTATACGATTTTCGTATAATCTTGAGTCGGTAATGGAAATCGAATCCACTCTATTCCTGCTTGGCAAGCAGGTGCACCACCATTTATGCGTCACCGACATTTGAGCAGAAGAAGAATTTCGAAATCTCGACCCCCGCATTGGTAATGCGGTGCTCTGCCTCTGAGCTACTTCTGCATTAGTTCTCTCAAATTGCTACCTCCAACTGGTCCCATGTTCAGCGGTTAAGAGTTAGGTACATCTCATAGTCACCCAGAGAGAACTGGAGCGAAATACGGGTCTCGAACCCGCCAATCCAGATTGGAAGTCTGGCATGTCACCAACAACACCTATTTCGCATTTGAAGATCACATTCATCTTCATTGTGGTTCATTTTTGCCTTATTATGAACCGTATTCTACTATCTATTGAGCCTCATGTCGAACTCGAATCGACCTTTCTAGTTTACAGGACTAGCACATCAAACCATCAATGTTTACGAGGCAATTACGAAGTCAAACAGTAGCACCTTTTTGCTGTGTGATAAGCTGGAGTCATTTTGTTATCTTCGTATTAACAAAACGACAGTTCCTACTATTTTTTGAGCCGATGGAGGGACTCGAACCCCCGTTGTTTTTAAATTCCAGTTTACAAAACTGGTGCTGTCGCCACTGAGCCACATCGGCATTTTATTGTTGTGTTCGTGGGATTCGAACCCACTCAGCCAAAGCACTTGTTTTACAGACAAGCCCAACTCTCCAACGTTGGCGCAACACAATAAATAGTTTTCTATGCAACCATTACGACAAACAATGGTCTATGAAAACTTTAACAGTCTCAAGCGTGGGATGGAGGAGTCTCGAACTCCATGCAGTTCGGTTTTACAGACCGTCTGACATGCCCTGTGCGTCATCCCAATGACAGATTGATGGTTTTTCAATTAACAGTTGAAGTTTTTATTTGCTGAAATCAATCTTTAGTTTTGGAGGCAGGATTCGAACCTACACGAAGGAATTAACCTACCTGATTCAAAGTCAGGGAACCTACCAGTTAGTCTACTCCAAAATAATCTTTTCTATATTTATTGAACCATCAGGTCCAAAATAATTTTTTATGTATTGAGTGTCAAATGTTCTATGATTAGGTGCTAAATTGTTTGCCAAATCATTCAACCATTTTAAATCCCAACTCCTTGAATATGTAGTCTCAACATAACATTCATCAATTGCTATTATTGTTGACTTCCATTTCCACAATCCATCAGGACAATTTTTGTGTCTCTCTATTGTATAGACCAGATCACCAACTTTTAACTCTTTAATCCACTCATTCATTGTAACTAAGTTATTCGTTTAGTTACCCCAGTAGGGTTCGAACCTACATCAAGGGCTTCAAAGGCCCCTATCCTACCAGTTAGACGACAGGGTATTATATCCAATCATCTTTGAATCATGACTTCATTAATGACTGGTTTAGCAAAGGTTTCTTTCACATGGTTGCACTCCGTTATACGTCTATAAGGTAGTACCTTGCTCACACACTTTTGTCACCGCAGATGGAATTGAACCAACGTCCCCTCCCCCAATGGGAAGTGCTTTGCTTAAGCTATACGGTGTGGTCAGGGCGACAGGACTCGAACCTGCATTGAACTATTACGTTACTTCTCGTTTCCAAAACGAGTCGGCTTCCAATTGCCTTCACACCCTGATAGTACCTCCGACAGGGGTTTCACCTGCACCTTCCCCTCCAATGGGGATATTCTCGTATTTAAAATACAGAGGTATGTTTCATTGTCGAGTAGGCGGGACTTGAACCCACAGCCTCATGCTCCCAAAGCACGCAATCCACCAATTGATCTACTACTCGTTTGTGACGCTGATGGGATTTCCACCACATATCTCATCCCCTAAGTGGGAGTGTTCTAAATGTTAAACTACAACGTCATTAAATCCAATATGTCCTATCACTCTATGACAACTTATTGGGATAGGCA
>ERZ869925.367-NODE-367-length-34676-cov-20.774877_pt1 | contig 34676 bp, 59 predicted proteins | sample MGYA00579311_ERZ869925 | MGnify/ENA primary metagenome ERZ869925 (study PRJEB32216, sample SAMN09231817) | wastewater metagenome | place: USA: Maryland | collected 2016-07-30 | study: EMG produced TPA metagenomics assembly of the PRJNA472060 data set (Reclaimed...
AGGAAGTATTTAACGCAACTGAAGTTGAAGTTGTTCAGCCGAAAAAGAAAGGAGCTTCAAAATGACAGATTTAATTTTATTACAAGATGTTTCTAAAAAAACACTTCAGGGAATTTCTAAAGAAATTACAAATACGGTTAATCCATTGGAAACGTTTGTAAAAGTCAAAGCACTTGAAACCATTGTTAAAGAAATAATTGCAGATAAGAAATTCAGAGAATCCGTAAAAGAAGATTTTTTGAATCTGTCAGGCGGGGCAATTGACAAAACGGAACTGTTCGGGGTCACTGTTTCAACTATCTCGCAAATCAAGAAAGTTGAACTTGCTAAGGATTACATTTACAGTGATGAAGTTAAATCTTTAGAATCTGAAATTGAACTTTTAGAACTTAATCTGAAGTCAAAAAAGGATTTGCTTAAAGGAATGAAACTTCAGGAAATCAATTCAGGGGTTGCTAAGGAAATCTTAAACGGATTTGTTGAACCGGTTGAATCGGACCCGTTAAAAGAATTTGATCTTAAAATAACTTTTAAATAATCTTAATTCCCGTCACACGTTTTGATTAATTTTTCACAGGATAAATAAAAACTTAAAGTGGCGGGAAGAATTTTAAACTAAACTAAATGGTAAACTTAGATTTAACTGATATAAAAATTGTATATGTTGAAGCTGTTCTTATGCCTAATAATGAAGTCTTGCATTTAGGTAAAAGTCTCGGCTATATATCCAATGAACAAAGAAGGTTAGTTAATGCAGGGGTAAATAAAACTTCCGAAGATAATATTGAGGTAGTAGAATTGAAAATAAAAAACTAAACTAATTCCGATTGAGCTGAGTCTCCTTTCAGCACTCATAAATGGTTTGTAAGACTTTGAAACTTACAAGCCGGGCTCAGTCGGATATATTATTAACTTAAAAACAATTTAAACAAAAATGAACAGAGAAATTAAATTTAGGGCGTGGGATAAAGTTCTAAAATATATGATTCAAACTGGATATGACAATTGGATTAGCTTTGGCGGAGAGTGCTATACCGGATCAGATAGAAAATATAATACTCCAAATATTGAAATTACCAAAGTCAAAGATTTAATTCTTATGCAATACACAGGACTGAAAGATGGCTCAGGCAAAGAGATTTATGAGGGGGATATAGTTGAGTTTCACGCTAACTATTGTTCAATAGAATACTGCGGATATAAAGCGGGGGTTATAACTTGGGATTATGTTCAATGGAAAATAGTTACTAGCGGATATAATTATTCAATTGCTGAGGAAACGGATGAATTTTATTACAAGTGTAAAATTAAAGGTAATATTTACGAAAACCCCGAACTTATAAACTCCAAATGAAAAAATCAGAATTAACAGCGTGGATATTCATTCACATAATTGTATTTATAATTTTAGTAGAATTGAAATGACAACAAACGAAGTCACTAACAAACTCACAAAGCAAATCAAAGATTACATTGAGAAAGTCGGCGGGTATGCCGAAAGAATCAACGTCAAAGGAATCAGAGGCAGAAAGTCCACTAATCCAGGGCATCCTGACATAGATTGCTGCTTCAGAGGAAAGTCTTTCAAAGTTGAAGTTAAGAACTCCGAGAAAGATACTTTGAATCCTAATCAACAGTCATTTAAAAGACGTTATGAGTCAGCAGGCGGGAAAGTTTTCATTGTGTGGGACCTTGAAATATTCCAAACAGATTTTAAAATATGGGTTTGCAAATTTTAACAATTAAATAAAACTAAAATGAAAAAAATCAAAACAGTTACATTTAGATTTGACAGAAATGATTTTCCGAAAGAGGGGGAGTGGTTTTTGGGCGTTGATAATAGATTTATACGTGCAGGTTTTGACTTTGAGGAAAACAAATATGACATCTACACAAAAACCAGAACGGAAGAAGTCTGGAAGCCAAAAATAGATGAAAAGTTTTACTACATTAACTCATTTGAAGAAATAGTTGAATCATATTGGGTTGATAATAATGCGGATAATAGAGTTTTCAACATCGGTAATTGCTTTCAAACAGAAGCCGAAGCTCAGGCAATGGCGGATAAATTTAAAGAGTTGCTAAAGGGAAATTAAATTAACCTTAGAGGGCGGGTCTTTTTTTGGATTGACAGAAGCGATAAACTAAAATGCCTTAGCCCTCTTTTAAATATTATCACAAATAAAAATCAGTCATGGTAACCTCCGAAAGGTCAAGAGCACCGCCTAAAACATATTGCAGTCAGTGCTTAGAACTCCCAGTTTAGTCAGCTGGGAGAATTTAAAAAATAAAATTATTATGGAATTTACAAAAGAACAAGTAGAGTATTTAATAAAGCAATGGGATAAAGAACGCAACGATACAAGCGGATTAAAAAATGTATTTGAATTTTTTAAATCACTTGTCAAACCTGAAAGAAAAAAGATTGTGGTTGAGATAGAGTATGATGAAATTGGTTATAAATTTCCGTTAGGATTAATTGAGGGGTATGTTAAAAATTATTTAAACCAAGACCGGAATCTCAAATTTACCGAACTTCCCGAATGGACTTGGACTGATGAAGATATGATTGAGTTTGCAAAAGAATTTACAGGGCATAATTCATTAATAATCAAAGGCGTTTTTGATAAGTTTAAAGATAAAAAAAAATCAGATCTTGATAAATAATAGGTTCTTTCCGTGCTTCGTGATCTCATAAATCACTGATAATCATGGTCAGAAAGGGTTAGATCAAAAGCGGGTTTTGAAATACTGTAGAGCTTTAACCGCTCCCTGCGAAGCCGGAAAGTTTTTAAAAAATAAATTTAAATGAAATTAACAAGATTTATATATTTGCTATTTTTTTTATGTGAAAGGGAAAATGACTTTATATACCCTAAGTTTCAGATCATAAAAAATTATAAAGCAACTTTAAGATTAATTAGACAATTTGACCAATGATACTCAGCAAACTCAACATAGTAAATTCTTGGCGGGAAACAGATGTTTTCATTTTATCAGTTGAAACTCCGTCGGTATTCATTTTTTTAAAATACTCATTAAATTAAATTGACTGTTAATGACAGTTTTTGTATATTTGTATTAAGCTAAAGTTTTGAAAATATGAATTATCTTTATAACTATAATTTAAGTCCGGTAAAATTAACAACTGCTTTAAGCTACCTTTCATAGTTTAAAACTTTAGCCCGTTAATTTTAATCGGACTTTTTATTTACTAAACAACAGAAAGGATTTTATTTTAGATTCCCCCAAATGAATTTAAAATGTAACTGCCCCAAACTCTATTTTAAATTTTTATAATTAACCCAATGTATAAAGCTAATGGCTAAAAAAAGAATCATAACTCAAGATATGAATTTTGATGAACAGTTTAACAAACTACCAATCGGATCACAGATATTATTTTATAGATTTCTTTCTATTACTGATGACTGTGGAGTTATACCAGCAAACGAATATACTCTTCATTCAATGATTAACACTCCACAGGAAATTAAAAAAAATTACAGTAAATTACTGAAAAATATTTTAGACCTGAAATTGATGTATAGGATATCTTATAACGGAAAAGAATTTTTATGTTTTAAACGGCATTCGTTTGAAGAGATGCAAAAATTCTTGATTAAGAACCGAACAAGGTCAGAATATACAAAACTTCAATTACAAGAGTTTTTTGAGGTTTACAGTAAATTACAGGAAAATACAGTAATTTATTCTGATATGGAACATATCAATATAGAGATAAAGACTAAAGATAAAGATAGAGATAAAGAGGGCGGTAAAAAAATTCTTTTTAAAGAAACAGAATATTATAATGACTTTCCTAAATTCAAAGAAAAGTTTTTGACGGATAAATATAAGCAGTATGATGCTGAACATTATTATGAAGCTGTTAAAAATTGGAGTGACGGGAAAGGTGAAAAGAGAATTGACTGGATAGCAGTTGCAAGAAGTTTTGTAAAAAATGATGGCAATAATCCCCGACTAAGTAAAAACGGCAATATAGAAACTATTAAACTCCCCGACTAATGACAGAGGCAGAAATATTGGAAATGTCAGAGCTGTATGAGAATGAGGATAAAATTTTAGATCAACTTAAAAGTTTAAAAAATGTAATGGATCTATACGAGAATAATATTACTTCATTCATCGATGAATCTGAATATGTAAAATTTCAAATCAATCCTGTAATGTCAGAAGCACAATTAATGAAATGCAGTAAGTATTTAGCAGCCGGAAAAGATGTTGATAAACTTATGACAAGGATAGTAGAATTAAATATGCAGCCTGTAGTTTCCTATGAAATTTCAATCCCCTATGTCAATGCGAAAAAAAGATATGATAATTTAAAAGCATTTTACCAATTAAAATTTAGTAAATAATGTCAGCAATAAAAGATTTTGACTCTCTTCTTCTGAAGCACAAGAATTTTAAGTTTGAAAGTGTTTATACAAAGAAAAGAATGTTTGAAGTATATTCTGAATATGCTTTGAATATTACGGATAAAAAAGTTTATATGGGATTTGATACCCTTGATATTTCACTAGGGGGAATCAGACCGAGTGAAGTAATGAGCATAATAGCCGGGACTAACATTGGAAAGTCGGCATTTGCAATGAACATTATGTATAATATCACTCAGAGAAGTAATGGACTGGTAATATTATTCAGTCTTGAAATGTCAGAAACGGATATCTTTGAAAGGTATTTACAAATGCAACTTGATTGCTATACTTTCGAAGTTGAAAATATATTTATCAAAAAAGATCCTGCAAGATTAGATCAAATCAAAGAAGTTATGCAGAAACATCAGAATATTTACTCAGTGATTAAGCGAATTAACATTGAGGAAATAACTTCTTATGTTTTAGCAATTGAGGAACTCGAACAAAAAGAATGTGTATTTATTATTCTCGATCACCTGGGACTTATCAAGAATGATAAATACAAAGACGATTATTCAAAGACAACTGACAATATGATGCGAATAAAAGAAATAGCATTGCATTTAAAAAAGCCTGTTATGTTGCTCAGTCAGACCTCAAGAGCAGATATTAAAAGCAACGAAGGATTGAGTTTGTATTCCGGTAAGAACTCAGGGGAAATAGAGAACAGCTCACAGACAGTATTTACATTGCAAAAACAAAAAGAGATACCCACTGAAACAATGATTGACTTTGAAACTTTGAAATTAATCCAAGACCGGAAATATGATTTATTGAAACTGAAATGCGAAAAGAAAAAAAGAGGTGAGGCAAAGGACATTGATATCATATTCAATAAGAAAAACTTAAGAATGTATGAATACGGGAAACAACCCGACTTTACAAAACATATACAGCAAGAACAAACAGCATTTTAAAACTTAAACAATAAAACAAATGGAAAAGAAAATTAAAAGTGTGAAGTTAATAGATAATTATCTTGTTAAAAGAAGTTCAGGTAAATGGACTTACCAGTTTTGTGATTATCCTACTTTTTCTGAAGATACTATTTTGGATAATCCAAATAAATTTGAAATCGAATACGAACCAGAAAGAAAAAAAATAATTCTTGAGATTGAATCAGACTTTAATAATTTCGATATACATTGGTTGGAAACTGCATTAAAGGGTTATTGTCATTCTGCTAAGTTTGTATTTACAGAACTCCCCGAAGTGTTCGCACGGGAAGATATGGAAGGACTTGCAAGGTGGGTTGAGGGAAAGGATGATAAAGACAAAGATAGGTTTAAAAATATTGTTGATAATTTTATGAGAGATAAAATCTCCGAAAGGAAATCCAATGGAAGATAAAATAATCGAAGACTACAAAAAAACAGGCTCCTGTTTAGCAACATCCGAAAAGTTCCGTTTTGCAGGGTGGAGTTATAACAAAGTCATAAGGTTACTCAGAAAAAGGAAAGTCATTAAAAAGCCGGGTAACTTTTACGGGTCTGAACAACCGCTGCAAGTTGATAACAGCCGTGAATTTAAATATTTAAATGATAGCGTGTTGGATTTTGAGAATGAAATTAAAACAAAATTATTTTAAAATGTCAAAAATAAATATCTTTGATAATTTGCAAACTTACAACATAAGAATTGAATTACGATCTACAAGAAAAAAACTATTTCTTGAGTGCATAAATAAAAATGATTCAATCAGTATCGAAGGGTATAAAATTACCAAAAATAAATCTAAAAATATTTATGAGTTTAATTTCCATACTTGGCAATTTAAAAAAGTTTATACCCTTTTTGATCGGTATGAGCTAAGTGAAAATTTGTATTGGAGGATGGCACTAATGGATAACTTTTATCCTCCTAATTTTTATCAAAGCAATCAGTTAGAATTAATAAATTTTAATAATGAAATTAAAACGGCAGTATTATGAAAGAAGTTAAAAAAGGTCAGGTATATTCCTGTAAGAATTCAAACGGTCGCTATGAAATAATACAGGTTGTAAAAATTTTAGGGAATATTGAAAATATACGAATGAGAAATGTAAATAATAAATCAGATGAGGGGTTTGATGTTTCTGAATATGAATTTGAAAGGGATTATAAATTATTATGATCTACACCTGTTCAAAATGCGGATTTCCAAATGAACTCACTAAGAGGTCAAATCAACAAAATAAATTTTTTCATTTTATGATTGGATTGAGAAGCAAACATACAGGAAATACTTTTGAAGAGGAAAAATGCTATATGAAATATGAGCACGGTTTTTATTCAGAAAAAGTTATCGGTGATAAAACGGTGATAGTTTATGAGGAAACATCTAAAATGAACTCAAAGAGAATGTCAGAGCTGATCGACTTGGTTTTTATGCAGTCAAATTCAGAGGGAATTTCAATAATGACGATAGAAGAATTTTATGAATCTTAAATTATTTTACTTTGCTATTTGTTGCAAACAAAACTATTTTTGAATAACTGTTAGTAACAGTAGATTCACAATCTAAATTGTAGGGTATGAATTTCAAATGGAAACAGGGCAAGGTTGAAAAAATATGGGGGGTATGGACTATTACATATTTTAGCATTAAAGTTGCTTAGAGAAGAGATATGAAAGCCGTTTTTACAGAATATTAACAAAAACATTATTTTTAAACTAAAATTAAAGAAAAATGGAAAAAGTGACATTAGATGATGTAATAGAAGAAACGCTTTTGATTTGTGATGTGTCAGGGGTAGGTCAGGTCAAAAGCATGGATCCTGATTTAAGAAAACTGTATTCGGTTTTTCTCAAACAAATCAGAAATGAAATATATGAGGATTATGACGAAACACAATCAATTTATTCAGTCCAAAAAGTTTTTAATAAATACTTAAAAGAAAACTAAAATGAATATTCAAGAACTGAGCAATAAAATCTTTGACGGCAGCTTTTCAAGGGAATCACTTTTGAGGCTGCTCAAAAAATATGTTGTAATGAAAGAAGAGGAATCTAAGATCGAAATTAAATTAACTCCGCTGAAGGAGAATGAGAAATGAAAATTACAAAAGAACAGGCAGAAGAATTAAAAGATGCAATGAAAAAAGCTTTCGAAAACACTGACTACGAAAGAAGCTATAATGTTTACGATGTGATTGATGAAATGACAGAAAAACCAAAATTTAATTATGACGGTTTATTTTCAAAGTATGATTTTAAAAAGGGAGAATACGGGATTCGCACTTTAAGACTTGGAAATTATGCTTTAGGGTTAGCTCTATTTACTGCAATTGATGAATTTAAGCTTGTATATGAATTTAATAACGGTGGTGAATTAAGGTTTGATCTGACATTTGAGAATAACGAGGAAATTGAAAATTTTATAAAGTGCTTTAAGAAATATGATTTATGAATGAAACTTTAAAATTAAAATAATTTAAAATTCCCTAATTCCCCGTTTATGATTACAGCATTAAACATAATAGCAGCAGCATTAATAATATTTCTGATAGTCAGATTAATTTTAACAATTGCAAATGACTGAAAAGCAGAGAATATTGAAATTAACTGACCAGGAGAATGTAATCCTGACCGAAGTATTAAATTACATTCGCAGAATCAGAGGTTATGAAGAAAATAAGAATCATAAATCAATGATAGGCAGGTTGAATCTTAAGGTTTATAATGACCTGCTGGAAATGGAAACGATAAATTTTAAAACAACAACTTTTAAATAATATTCTGTTCATCATAAAGCCGGCAGGTGATAAACTTTGTTCTTAACTTTCTTAAACACTTTTCGAGATCCATTTCGAGACTCTTCTTGGAATTAAGTAATACAGGAAAAGAAAAGATGAACAGAATTTAAATATAACAAAAATGGGAATACTTAATAAAACTGATTTTAAAGAAATAAATTTAATAAAACAAACAATAAATTATAAGAAAATGGAAAAACTAACTTTGGAAGATTGCTTTAAATATCCTAATGCGAGGATAGTAATTGCGGGGGAAACTCTGTTAGGTAATATTAGATGTTTTGGAATCCCAGATTCTCCACAGAGATTAGATGCTCTTGAAAAATATGGTCAACTTCAGCTCAGACCGTTAAGCAGTTTGACGGGTGAGGAAAGGTTTAAGGTAGGGAAAATAATTTTATTAAATGATGATATTAAAGCTAAAATAAAATATATTGACTATCTTCGTTCAATCAACATTGACATAGACGACCTGCAAGAAAAGGGCGTTGCTGTTTATGAGTGATTTCGGAATAACTCTCAACGATTATGCTCGCTCGGAGGGGTAAACAGAAAAAGTCCTGACTTGAGAACTCAGGCATACAAGTAAGCCAGACCCCTGACATAGATCGGGGGTTTTTAAACAACCAAAGCAAATTGGTAAAATTATGAAAAAACTATTATCATGGCTATTACACCACGCTAACAGAGGGGACCATTATTCATACAAAGGATATTTCTATCCAATAAAAAATAAAATTCTCAGCAAGTATGGAAAATATAAAGGCATAGATGTACAATTTATCGAAGGTAAAAAATGCTACAGATGTAATGGAACCGGTGTATACGTTGGATATTATGAAATGTCAGGTCAAAAATGGACTGATACTTGTCATAGTTGTTCAAGAGGATGGTATAAATTACCACGCTATGTAATTCTTAAGAAAATACAATTAGGTAAGTATCTATTTCACCAACCATCTTACAGTTACGAAAGTAGTAAAAAAATATTGGCAGCAAAGAATGTAAATTATATACAAGGCTATATTGAACATGATGAGTCAAAATATTCAGAGATATGTTCAAAAATCCTTTTCTTCATTTATGATTATAAAATATTTAAATTAAGATATGTTTGTAGTTTAGGAGTAGGCTGGTGTACTTATTGGTGGCTTCCGAAAAATTGGATAAATAACATTGTTTGGTACGTAAAACATAAATTACGTAAAAAAGATAAACTTGAAGAATTACCATTTTAATATAAAATAATGACAATTGAATTAAATCTTGACCTTGATATCCGGTTTGTAAAATACGGGAATAAACACAAAGCAATATGTGATAAATATAAAATGATCGGAAGGTCCGATGTAAATTTTGAAGAAGCTCAGAAAAATTTGATTGAGCAGATTGAAATAAAAATTTGGAGTGAATCATTTAATCTGAAAATAAATGTAAAAGTAAAACAGTAAATCTAATTTATAAAATTTATTACTGAATTTAAAAATATAAAAAACTATTTTACCAATGGGACATAAAAGAGACAGTAAGGATTATTTAGAATATGCAGAGAAGTTGTTAAAGAAGAAACGTAAGAAATCAAATTATAAAGCTAAGGCAAATGCGACACTTAAAGCACGTAACAATGATTTCAGCAAAGATTCTAAAATTACATTTTTAAAATATACTGTGATAATATGAACCCATTATGAGAATATTTGATAAAATAAATCAATTCCTAAAAGAAAATATTAAATTAGAAGGCGTTAAATATAGGATTGAAGAAAACAGAATAATAATTTCTAACCCTTGCGACAAAATGATTTATGATTTTGAGTTTGAGAAACAACTGAATGAGATAAGTCCGTTCGAGTATATTGAGATTATAAAGCATAAGGGTAAATTATACAGGATATATCATTCAGACGTGCAAAGTATTCAAGACAAATATAATTTGAAATCCTTATGAAATACAGAATGCCGAGAAAACTTAAAAAGAAATACGGCAAGTGTTGGAAGATGGCACTTGGTTTATGGATTATGAGAAAAGGAACAACTACATTCATCACTGCTTTTACGAATGCTTTTAATTCAATTCTCAATTTTTGTAAAATTATAAATGATAACATTGAACTATTACCTAACGGGTTACAGCAAGGTAACCGGCAAGTTGATTTACATGTCAGCACTTACAAGTGACCTTAAGCAGTTACTGATTGATAAGAACAATATGATTAATCAGTTTGAATTTTTATTTATGGTGAGGAAATATTAAGAATGGCAAAAAAGAAAAACGGAAGACCATTGAAATACACTGATGCGGTGATTGAAAAGCATGGGGAAAATCTTGTAAAGTTTATGAAAGAAGAGGATAATTTTTGGCTTAAGGACTATTGTATAAAAAATGAATTTCCATCTCAATGTTTATCCGAATGGGAGAAGATAAATGTTAGGTTTTCCGAAGCATATAAAAAAGCAAAGGATATACAGGAATCTAAATTAGTTGCAATGGGATTTTCTAAGGAATATCGTGGCAATGTTGCATTTATAATATTTACTTTAAGAAATGTTGCAAGATGGAAAAATGAAGATCAATCAGAAGATGTTAGTATCCTCCCCGATAAAATAACAATCAAACTCCCCGATTCTTGGAAATAGAATTCAACAAAGAAATATTTAATGATGCTTACATACCTGCTTTTAAATTTCAAGGCAGGTATTTGCACGTTTACGGGTCAGCCGGAAGTGGTAAATCTGATTGGATTGCCGGGGGTAAAATCCTGATGAGAGCAATGACAGAAGAGGGGCATAGGTTTTTATATTATAGGAAAGTCGCAAAGACTATCAGAGGGTCACAATTTCAATTGTTTAAAGATATAATTCAAAGATGGGATTATATGGGTGTCACTGCTAATTATCATTTGTCGGATTTGTTCAAGATTAATAAAACTGATATGGAAATAATTTACAAACCTAACGGGAATCAGTTAATTAGTTCCGGGCTTGATGATGTCGAAAAGTTAAAATCTATTGCCGGGATAACGGGAACGTGGGGTGAGGAAATGACAGAGGTTGAGGAGGATGAGTTTAAACAAATTGATTTGAGGATGAGAGGAATAACTAAGAATTACAAACAGCATATCTTTTCTTACAATCCTATTGATGACAGCCATTGGCTAAAAAAGAAACAAGATAAATTAATAATTGCTTAATGGGAACTTTCAGATTATCAAAAGACGGTGACACCGCTTTAATGCATACAACGTATAAAGATAATAAATTCATTGATGAGGAATATAAAAAACTTCTTGAGGGATTAATCAACGAAGACGAATATTTCTATTCGGTTTATGCGTTAGGCGAATGGTCAGCTTTGAAGATCTCAGGCAGGGTATATAAAAAATTTACTGATAATAATATTCTCAAAGGCGACGAACAATATAAATTTAATAAAGAAATAGCATTAAATGTATGCTGTGATTTTAACTACGATCCTATGAAATGGGCGTTGATACAAGTTGAGAAAGGTGACGATATTGTATTCGATGAAATAGTCCAGGAGGATACTGAAACAGAATCAATGGCAGCGGAACTTTTAAAACGTTATCCGGGGGCATACTTCAAACTATATGGTGACTATTCAGGAACTTTCAGAAGCACTCGCAGGCGTTCAACTGATTATGACATTATACGGGAATGTTTGAATATCAAGACAGAGGATATATTTGTCAAACCTAATCCCGTAGTCATTACCCGGTGGAATATTGTTAATTGGAGATTGTGCAATAAGGCGGGCGTAAGAAAATTATTCGTTAATGAAACTTGTGAGCATACAATAAAAGATTTCAGGCGTGTTAAAACTTTGAAGACAAACGGAAAGGATATGAAAATAGAAGATCAAAAATCAGACCCTCAACTATCACACATAAGCTCAGCAATAGGGTATTATATTAATTACAACTATACACTTAAAGAATTTATTCGATCAAAGACAACCAGGACAATTTAATGAAGTATCAATTTTTACTATTTACTTTAATTTTAATTTATCTATTTTAGCAACTATAAAATAAATATATGGCAGATAATATTTATACAGAGTTAATGTTAGGGTTTGAAAGGATGAGAGCAACCTCAGAAATCGAGAGAATGGCAATGCATAGAATGTTTGCAGCGTTTTACAGCAATGATTATTTGCTTATCAATAAAATCCTCAAGAAAGAAACGTTAGACAATCCCTATTCAAAGGAAACTTTAAAGAAATTAAATTTTCAGCATCTTAACATCACTAAAAAAATAATCAATCGTTTATCTTCAGGCATATATACTGAACAGCCTTTAAGGGAATTGATTATTTCAAAGGATAAGACTGATGAAAATTTAACTCCGCTGCTTACTAAGATTCGATATTCCGCTAAGGTCAAAGATGCATTCCGTAAAGCGTTATACTTCAACACAATTGTTGTCCAGCCTTTATGGGATATGGAATTGAACAGAATGAGATTAGATGTTTATACCCCGGATAACTTTGAGGTTAAAACTAAGAATGATTTCTATGAAATTGAATCAATAAAGATTTGCAAGGCAAGACCTGACGGAACTTTGTATTATTCCGTTTGGAATGAATCAGAACATTATATCATTGACGGTTCGCAGAAGTTATCACCCCCGAACAACGAAGAGGGAATAAATCCGTTTAAGAAAATACCGTTTATTATTTTACGGATTGAAGAGGGATCTGATTTCTATGGTGAACCTAACTGGAATTTATTATTGAACCAAAAGAACCTTGATATACGATTAACGGATTTGAATGAGGGTGAACTCAGAACTATCTATCAGTTCTTTTTAGGCGTGAATACAAGGCTTGACGATAAGACAAGATTCGCAGCCGGGCAACTCATACAGGTCAATGCTCAGGAGGGCGAAAATGTTTCTTTGGATTCGATCAAGGCGGATATTGATTACACTGCTATCAGAGAAAATATTGATTGGAAGAATCAAGCATTGATGAACAGCGAGGGACTTTCTGCACAAAGCGGTTCAGTTGATGCAGCTCAGGAAAGCGGCGTGAAAAGAATGATAGATGAATTGGAATTACAGGAGAAACGGGATGACTACAAAGAAACATTGTATAACTTTGAGATTGAATTATTGAATATGATTAGAATCGTAAATAATACTTACAATAAATCTAATCAGTTAAACGACAAAGGAATTTTTGAGGTTACATTCTCAGAAGAGAAAGCATCAGAAACAATCAGTGATAAGATTTCAAGACGTTCAATGGAAAAGGAAATCGGATACAAGGATGAAATTGATTTCACAATGGAAGATCTTGAAGTTGGTTATGAAGATGCTGTTATGATATTACAGGAAAGAAAAGACAGAATGCAATCATTAGGATTAGATGTCCCTGAAGTAATTCCCCCTCCGGATAACTCGCAGCCGGTAGAAAATAATTTATAAAACATATTGTATATTAATTTAATTTATTTTAATTTTGTATGACATTAAAAAATGAAGATGCAAACTTTAATGTTAAAGATATTGATACCGCACGAATTATGAATAAAGTTGAATCGAAAATAAATTTAATAAAATCAAATACAGGATACGGTAATATACTCATTAACATTTATGATAAGAAAGTTACGAACATAAAAGCAACAATAAGCGAAGATGTGAAATGATTGAAGAAACATTAACAACCCCTGGATTATTTGCAATAATATTTATGTGTATTTTAGTGGGTTATTTTTTCGCAAAGATCACAGATAGGAAATAGAGTTCTTTTGAAATAGGTTATAATAAAAGTTTACAAATCATTTGGGACTTTCTCGATGCAGGACTGCACGGGGGAGTCCCTTTTTTAATTTAAAATAAATACCCGGACGGGTTATCTCGGATGAGTGAAATAGATACAGCAATACCGGAAGCAATTCCAGAAGTTCCTAAAGTATATCCTGAAGCAGTGGTTAAGGATTTAATCAGACAGAGGGATGAACTTAAACCATATAAATCAAAAGTTGAAGAGTATGAGGAACTTATCAAACAAGCACAAGATGAAAAGTTAAAGGAAAACGAAGATTATAAAACTTTGTTGGATAACAAAGAAAGGGAACTTGCGGAGTTAAAGAAACAAAAGGATGAAGTTTCTGAATATAAAACTAAGTTTGAAGATTTGGATAAATCTTTAAGAGATAGTTTTTTATCACAATTGCCGGATGACTTAAAAGAATATGCAGAGGATTTAAGCACGGTTAAACTTCAGAAGTTTGTCGAGCTTAACAAAGCTAAGACGGTAGGAATGGATACAGGCAGAGCGGGAAAAGGAAAGATAAGCATTGAAGGTAAGAAGTGGGGGGATTTTACTTCAGCGGAACTTCAAACATTATATGAAACAGATGTTGATTTATATAATGCTTTGAAAAAGAAAAAATAATTTCAAAATTTAAAATTTAAAAAATGGCATCAACACATTTAAGTGATATAAACTATGATACCCAAGTATTTTCCGATAACTTAGATGCAGTGTTTACCGAAAGAATTGCACTAATGGAAAGTGGGGCATTGGTAGAAGTCCCGGATTCAATAGTTTCAAAAGATACAAAAGGAAATTCAGTGGTCATTCCGAGGTGGGCAGCCTTATCAGGCGATCCTGACAGAATAACAACAGCACTAAGCACAACTGTGAACAGCGAAGCTGATATGCCGAATATTGCAATTTGGCTTGAAAGGGAGAAGGCTTGGGGAGCTAACCAGATAGTTCCTGTGGTCGCAGGTAAAGACCCCGTTCTTGCGGTTTCTCAAATGATAGCTGAATACTGGGCAAGGGTTCTGAGTAAGACTTGCACAAGCGGAGTTTTGCCGGGTGCATTTGCAACAGCATTAAGTGCAACACATTCAACAGGCACAACTTACGAAGGTTCACCTATCTCAATTGACGGGGGTCTAACAGCTAAGCAGAAACTTGGAGATAACAAAGATTACCTTACACTTGCAATTATGCACAGTAAAGTTCACACCGATGCAGTAAGAGAAAAGATAGTTACTTATGACAAGGGGATGACAGACGCATATAACTCAGCTCAGATTGGAAATTTCTTGGGAGCATCACCTTACGTTACAGACGGGGTATCAACTACTTCCGGCTCAGGTGCAGGTTATTCAACTTACTTCTTAACTCCTGGCTCATTGATGTTCAAATTCAGAAACAGACCATCTTCGCAGCTTACCAATGGTAACTTAAGACAGACAGGCGGAATGCTGAATATTGAAATTGAACTTGCAAGAAATTCAACAACGGGCGGCGGTCAGGATTTACTAATCAGCAGAGCATCTTTCTTCGCTCACGTTGAGGGTATGAAATGGAATACTACATTCCCCGAAGGCGGAGCATCACTTGCAGAATTAGCAACTGGAGCAAGTTGGGCAAAGGGTTATACCGATGACAAATTAATCCGTGTTGCAGAATTAATAACAGCATAAAATAAATTATGGCAAAAGAGAAAATAGAATCAGCTAAGAAAGTTTTTGAAGTTTCTAAGGATGTCAAACAAAACGGATATAATCTGCACAATATTAATATTCCTAAAGGCAGTGAGTCCATTGATCTTTCCAATGAATCGGATGAAACTATTCTTAGTCTGATAAAGGCAAATGCAATTTTAAAAATAAACAAAAAATAAAAATGAATTTAAGAAAATTAGTATTAACTCTGGGCATTGTTTGCGTTGTGGTTATGCTATCAATACAGGCAGACAGATCCCCGGTTTATTTGCTGAATAATACAGCGGTTACATCTTCAACAACTAACACTGCATTAACTTCGGCGTGGACTGATTGCGATTATAATTTCCTTGAGCTAAGGACACAAATCGATGACACGGCTAAGGTTGCAATCATTGTTGATTATATGTATGGCACTGATACAACTATGTATGTTTCAACTCCGCAGGATACACTAAGCACTCTTGCATCTGTAAATACAAGAGGTGGTAAAGGTGTAGTCTTAAGAGGTTATGGTGTCAGTCAGTCAGTTGCGGGTGCGGGTTATAGCGCAACAGGTAACACCGCTGCAACAGGAACAGCAACAAACACAAGCAACACACTACCGGGAGCAAATAGAATGAGAGTAAGGGCGGTAGTATTGTCAGGATCGGAAACAAGTATAAAGCTAAACGTTGCATTAATCAGACGTAACTAATTATTAATAATTAACCTTATGATAAGACTAACTAAGTAGAGTTTATATTTATTTAGTTAGTCTTTTTTATTATGATAAAAGAATACTTAAGCTCGGATTCGTTAAGTTTGAATAAACCGGGAGTCATAGAGAATGCAGTAAGATTTAATGAATTGAAAAAATTAGCTCTTGAAATGTCAAATACAATAGAATGATACAGAATTTCATAGATGAAGATTATTTAAAGGGTTACAGTCCAAAGATTATATCTTTACTGTTTACAGGTGAAACGGATTACTCTAAGCAGAAAGATAAAGCGACTGAACGGGTATTGAACACATTAGGACAAACTTATGACTTAAGAAATCTAATGCCTGAATTATCTTTGAGAGCTTCGGGGACTTCTATCAGCGCAACTACTTTGACCGATGAGGTCGAAGATTCTATGAACAGGCGGAGAGTAGTAATTGATAAGATAACAAATGAAACATCAACTAAAACAGTGACTTTGCAGGGTTCGGATGACGGGACTAATTATGTAGATGTAAGAAGTCTTGAAGTATTAACTTCAGATACAATAGTCAGCAGTTCATTCTATGAAACGTTTAAGTATTACAGGGTATCGGTTCCGATAGTATCCGGCACAATAGATTTCAGAGCAAGATTGGTTGAAACTACATACGATGAATTATTTGCTTGTCTATGGCTATGGTTCATAATGATTTCAATCCGTAAAGCAGAGGGAGATCAATTCGACTTAATGGCTAAAGAATATTATATGATGTATGAACATATCCTGGCAGGCGTTAAAATATACATTGATTCGGATAACGACGGTGAACCGGACGAAGTTTCTCAACAAAGTTCAATAACAATGATGAAATGATATTAGCACTCACTCAAAAATACATTGAAGATAAGATTGAAGTATTGAATGGTCAATACGGCAGCTCAATTAAACTGAAACAGATTGAAACTGAATTGGATCTTCAAATGATAGGTGCGAGTGAATCATTTATACACTATCAGTTATATACTACCGGAATAACAAGAACAGCGGATGAAACAAGAAAAAGGGAAGCATCATTCAGATTAGATTTTTGGTTTATGGTAGCAAATAAAAACTATACAGTTTACAAGGAGAAATTTGATAAATATATTTTTGGATTGGAAAGGCTGATGTATACCGATGTTAATCCTACATTGCCTTACAAAGATGAAACTATTTCAAATTCTTTAAGACTTGTTAAGTTAAGCAATATCCAGATAACCAATGCAGACAGATTTGAGGAGAATGGAAACTATTTCAATCCGTCAATTGAATTTACAATGTTAGTTTCTGACAAAAGAAATGTTCAGAATGGAATTTATGTCAGTGATTCAATTTAATAAAAAAATAAAATGATATTAGTAGAATTAGACAAATACGCAGAAGAGAATAATTACAAACAACCTGCTAACAATCCAAATGCAGCGTCACCGGATAACATCACTCACGCAAGGCTTTACTATAATACATTTGCAGGCAGTAATTATATTCAGGGTTCATTCGTGCCGGGCTCTAACTCTTCAGTTGAATTTGATGATGACGGAGTGACATACACAAAGTATAAATTATTCGTTTCAACTGATGGCACAACTTACACAGAAAGAAAATCATTCGGCGGGACTGATGGGAAGGACTGTATAACGTCACAGCATTTATTAAGTCCATTAGGAATAACTAATTGGTATTTACCTGTTAAAAAATCACAGGGGGGGAATGATGTTGTAGTCTTTGATTCACTTTCAAATATAATTACCGGTGCAGGTGTAAGTGTAACAGCTACGGGAGTTAATTATCTTTATTGCAGGGGTGTATTATCACAGCATAATTCAGTAGAAAGCGGAAAAGCATTCTTTGGAAGCACTATAGTGGCTTCAGACACGGGAATAATTCAGGCAAATATAGGAACTCCCGAAGTTACAATAGCGGATTCATTTTCGAGAACTATGTCAAGCAAAATTTCAACGGGCATTTACGCTCTGCAATTCAGAACTAACAACGCAAATAATTTCGTGGCAAGTTTAGCAGGTTTTTATCAGTATAAGTTTGAACCAAGAGTATACACGGTATGGGGATCAAGGCAGGTTGATTTTGTTTCGAGTGGTGACGGTGATGTTTACTACTCTTCGAATGTTCCGGGCGTCAAAGGTTATTTAGTGATAGACAACAAAGAGTATTTCACAGGGTATTCGCAAGATGAAGTCCCGGTTCCTCAATCAACAGGTTATTATCAAGCGGGTAAAGTAATAGTAAAGACATACAATTCAAGTTGGGTTTTAGCTGATAACATAATTGAGCAAGGCATTACAATTGAATTCAGAGCATTTGAAAGCTTATCCGCATAATAATCAATGGCATTAAAAATTAAATATGCTTTTGTAACTACCGAAGCTGATGAACCTCAGGCGGTAGAGATATTTGAAACGGGGTATGAGTCACTCGGCGGGACCTGGAACGGCACAATTGATGTTGATGAAAATATTTCTGATACTATTTTGGGCTCCGGTTACATTCAGGAACAGGTGAATAATGGTTACGATATGATTATCAGAAATACGGGGGGATCGTCAATGGTAAGAACTTTATTTGCGGATGCACTTTCACAGGGATTGTTAGGGGTTATTCCTTCAGGCAGTAATTATTACAGGGATGCTATGCTTGGATTGAATCAGTATGGAATGGTAACGTGTGGCTCAGGTGACAGAGAAGTTGGCAATGCTACAGGATACCCTTGTATGTTCTTTGACAGGTCGGAATCTTATCAGGACATTACAAGTGTAAGACAATGCGGGACTGAATACACAGTATCACAAATTCAGAGAGTTAGTTCATCAGTATTGTATATCAAGTTAAGCGGCATTACCGATGTGACTTCAATCGGAATAATAGAGCAGGGTATTCCGCTTTACATTTCAACTGCATTAACGGGAACCAATATAAGTCCATTACCTACGGGTGTAATCTATACAAGCAATGTCATTAACCCGTCAGACAAATCTTACTTTCAAATTTCAGCGACTACTTCAGCCGGAACTATCGGTAGTTTTCAAAATGTAACAACGGGAAAAGTTAAATACGGGGTTACGAATCAATACGGGATTGAAGAAGGGACAAGCAAAGTTTTAATTATTCGCAGTGGGGGTAATGTTGATACTGAAGGCAGCGGAATAACAATCAAAGGCGTTACGGGATTTCATAATGATTGCAACGGTATATTCAGGGTTGATGAGTTCATAAACAATGACAGTTACTACAATAAGATTAAGATTGTTCACGGACTTGGCTCGGGTAGTTATGAGGGTGACGGTTCAATGCTATTTGCAACGCAATCATATTCAACTCCTTACATTGCTGCTCAATTAGCTTGGATGAAAGATAAAATGACAGAGCAGTCAGGGGTAACTGCTAATTGGTATGATGTAATTGGCAATGCAATCAAAACAAGTTCTTCAGGCGGCGTATTTGATACTTACAGCGGTTATGGTTACTTAAATGCTACGGTCGGCAGAGATACTAACATTGACAGGGAATTAACAACCCCCGTATTAGTGAATGACAGTGCCGGAGAATATAACGGAACAGGGTCAATTCTAATGCACTGGAATTTAATCCCTTACGCAGAATCGTATGAATTGTATTTCAGAGGTGAGTTACTTACAACTTTAAAGGCACATTTTACAACTTATACCTATCAGACCTCAGTCAGAAAGTCAGCAAGCAGAAAGAATTTATTCAAGGTAAGAGCTGTAAAAGGTGATGTATATTCGGAATTTAGTAATGAAATTGAGCTCCCTTTTTACTTTAATTCGGGATTTTTAGCAAAAAATTATGATTAATATTTCAGCGTGTATAATCACGAACAATAATCCGTCAGTCATTAAGGCAATTGAATCGGTGTATGATTCTGTCAGTGAGATTATTTTAGTGAATACCTGTAAAGAATTTACAGTTGATATATTTAAATTTGACAAGGTAAGATTATTTCAATTTGATTGGAATGATTCTTTCAGTGATGCAAGGAATTACGGCATTGAAAAAGCAAAAGGGGATTGGATTTTAGTGATTGATTCTGATGAAGTTGCAAATGAAAAAATAATATACTTAGACCCTAAATACGATCTATACTTTGCAAAAGTTTATAACGGCAATGTGCCTTATGATACACTAAGAATATTCAAGAATAACGGGATGAGATATCAGTGGAAACTTCACGAATCAGTTGAACAGTATGTGACAAAAGATAATACAAGCTATTCAGACCTGACTATTACGCATTCCGGCTGTCAAATCACAGGAGAGGAACTCAGGCAGAAAGTAAACAGGAACTTAAGAATTATGCTTACTGATTACGGTAACCCTGTAAGAAATTTTCATCTTGGATTGTATTATATGTATAGGGAAAATTATAAAAAAGCAATTGAATATTTTCTTAATGTGCTGAATGATGAAGTCAATAATGAACACAAGGCACACGCTTGTAATAATGCTTTCAGATGTTTCATTGAGTTAGGGACTGTTCAAATTGATCTGATAAGGCAGTCACTTCAGTATTTTCCAATGCAGAGATTCGCAAGGTTGGAATTAGTCGGTTCAATGTTAGGGACATTCAAGACTTACCCTGACTTAAAACTTAAAGAATTAATTTTAACGGAACTTGAAAAAATAAAAACAATAGATTCAAGACTGAACAATGATATAGCTTTAGATTTACATTTCATAAACGAAAAACAAAAGGAGATCCAACAATGGCACTTTCAGTAAAACCCGATGCAATACCAGGTGATGACATTGGCGGTGAAATAGTATTAGTCGAAGTAGACGGGACAACTTATGCTCCCGGCTCATTAACCTACGGGACTACTATTGCACATATCAAAGACATTGCAACATCAGAAGTATTGCATAGTTCAAACAAAACAGAAAAGAAAAATGAGAAGCAAGAAGTAAGAAAGTCTACTTATACTTACAATGTTGCAACTACCGGAATGATTATGCAGGGTGACAAGGGGACACTTGATTATTTTGCATCTTATGTTAAGAATAAAACTTTCTTACAGTTCAAGAAAACAGGTCCGGTGGATGACTTGGATCAATGGCACGTTTCAATCGGTCAGATAACCCCGCAGGTTAAGATTGCAAGAGGAACAGGTGATACGAATACCCCGTATGAGCACGTTGCAATAATCCCGCAGTCAGCGGTAACTTATACGGCTACGTTCTTAGCTTCTTTAGCTGCTGTTTGCACGGCTTCTTCAGATACACTGACAGACTTCCCGACTTCAGCAATTACTATTCCGGTCGGTGACGGTTACTATGTTGCAGAGGGTTCATTTTAAAATATAAATTAAACTAACAATGGCAGAAGAGAAAAAAGCTAACATTAAAATCAAACTCCTTGAGAATTGGAATTTAGCAGGGATAAGAAATTACCGTAAGGGTGAAATTGCAGAGGTCGAACCTCACATTTACGAATCAATGAAAAATGCAGTTAAACACGAAGTGGTTAAATGAACGAATACGAGTATAAGGGTAATAAATATACGCTGAAAGATAACACTCTGGAGTTATACAGAGAGGGGATTTCTTTAATTGAGAAAAGAAAGAAACTAATCTTTGAAAAGACCAAAGATATTGACAGGTCGGTCATTCTTTCTTATGAAAAGCAGTTAAAAGAATTGCAGAAAAAGAAATTCACTCTTGAAAAACGAAAGAAAGAAACTACTGAAGTTGATAAGGCAATAGTTGAACTGACTAATGCTTATGAAGTGGATTCAAAAGTGAAATCTATCACAGTGTATATTGAGGGCTGTATTGAAGATGCAATGCTGTATTTGATCCTTGACAAAGAAACAGTCCCTGCGGTTATTCCTAAATTAGTTGAGGGTGATAAGTCAGCAATGGATTTTAATGATATGGAATTTATAGAAAAGGTAGTTGCAAAGGTGATAGTTGATTTTTTTTTCATTACGATAAAGAACAGCAATACATAGGTATATTAATTAAGCATTTCCCGGCTGCGTTCATGAATAACGATCCTGTATTACCAATGTTTCAAGTCCCCAATGAAATGTTTTATGAAAAAATGATTCACGAGTTAAGTAAAATGTATGGTCAATGCAAATATTATGTGGCTAAGAATTACAGGGAAACAGACTTCTGGGAAATGTTATGCTTTGAAAACCTTGAAGGTGCAAAAATGAAATATCAAACTAAAAATAAATAATGGCTAACGGGTTACAAATCTCGGTTCGGGCAAGCAAAGATTATCTAAGAGTTGATAAACTCAACGATAATACGGTCAGCAGGATAGCTGAAAAAGTATATCCTGACAAGATATTACAGCGTGATGTTAAAGCAATTGCAGAACTTGTAAGGGCGGATATTGAGAATAATTTAAAGAAAGGATTGAAGTATACGGGCGGTAAAGTTGCTCCGTTAAAGAAATCAACAATCCAAAGGAAAGGACACTCACGGGTATTTCTTGAAACAGGAAAATTATTCAATTCAATTCAGGTTAAGAAAGTAGGCAGTGCCTATGTAGTCGGCGTTAAACCTGACAGATCGGACATTATGAAATATTTACAAGAGGGTGAACCGGGTAAAATGAAAGCAAGGCCTGCATTCGGAATCACTAAAGCGAAGCTGAATTTATTTGTGAATAAAGTATTGAAAAGCAAAAATAAGATAGACGTTAATCATCCATTATTCTTTAAATAGAAGTTATGACTGAAGATGTAAAGATAAAAATATCGAGTGAGTTTGATAAAAAAGGATTTGATTCATTAAAGAAATCTCTGAATGAAACTGAACAGGGATTTACTCAAACAAAAAAATCCTTAACTGACTTTTCAACGGGCTTAACGGTTTTAGCTTCGGGAGCTATCACTTCATTCATAATCAAAGCCGCTAATATGGGGGCGGAGTTGAGTGTGTTAAGAAGCAGCTTTGCCGGAACTTCTCAGGATATAGAATTATTCCGCAAAGCAACAGCCGGAACAGTTGATGACGGCTCACTGATTAAGCTAAGTAATTATGCAAGTGATTTAGGGGTCGCATTAGAGGATCAAGCTAAGTTATTTTCCTTAGCTGAAGATGCCGCTGATAAATACGGGGGAACAGTTGAAAGTAATTTTGAGAGAGTCATAAATGCTTCAGACGGTTCCGCTAAAGGATTGCGCTCAGTTGGTATTTCAACAAAGGATTTCGGTGAAGAGGTTGATAGGCTGACTGCTAAAATGGGATTGAAACTTGATGCAATGACAGCCGATGAACAGCAGAACATCAGACTTCAGGCAATATATAGCCTTACCGGAACTACTATTGAATCAGTGAATCAAAAAACACAGGATTCAAAGGACAAAATGGATTCATTGCAGGTTACTGTAACTAACCTAACCTCAACATTTGGAGAGGCGTTAGTTGGTTCATTAAATAATACGGTTACTAAACTCACTGAAGTATCAAGCGTTACAGAAAAAGCGGGGTTTCAATTATTTTCATTCAATGAAATAGTCGCTTCTCTTGGTTCGACTATCGGGGATCTTTCACCTTTGATAAGTGTATTTAAATTAATTTCATCAGAAGTTCAAACTGCAACTGATAAGGTAAAGCAATTTTTTCAGACTGCTCAGGTATCAACTCCTACATTTCAGTTCCAATACGGGAATGAAGATACAATTCAATATGATAAATATGGTAATGCTATAACTCCGAAAACAGGAATAGCAACTCAGACATTCAATAAGAGCATAAAGAAAAGTTCTCCCGGCGGTAATATGGACAAGGCAGCCGAAACTAAACTTGAAAAGGCTAATGCCTATTTTGCTCCGGGCGGGGGTGTCTTTGTCTTTGATACCTCAACTGCTAACATTCAGACCAAACTAATAGGCGGATTAACAAGTGAAAGCATAAGACAAACAGGATATCAGGTTGAATCTGATTATATTGCGGGGCTTGGAAAGAAAGACACAGGCAGCACATTAGATGACATCCGCACGGGTTACGGTCTGATAGGCGAATCAATGAGATTGTTGAACATCGGAACAGATACATTTGTAGGCAAGTTAATGTCATTCTTTGACTTTGCAAATTCAGCGTTAAACATTGGAAGCTCAATCGTAAGTTTTATTACTTCAGTCATTCCCGGCATCCCTACGTTTTCAGGGAACGGCAATGCGGCACTTGATACAAACAGAATGATTAATCAGAGTATGAACTTAAATGCTTCTCCTGTGAATATCTATATGAGTTCAAACGTTTCACAGAAATATTTTAAGGCACAAATTGAGAGTTATAATAATATGAAAAATTACACGAAGATTTGAAATTAGAATGCATTAAATATCAGTGGGAAATAGGGACAGAGGACATAGACATTAATTTCTTTTCCTCAGTCACTCCGTCAGTAATTGAAACGGTTGACCTCTATGACTACTACAAGGATGAAACTATGTCAGAGGTTGATTATTCATTTGAAGATGTTGCTGATGACAATACATTATACATTAAAGTTTCAAACCTGACATTTGATTGCGCAAATGATAATCAGGTCGATACAACTCTGCTTTATGATTTCTTTGGATGCTTTGAAAGTAACAAATACATTAAATGGAAACTGAATTATTACGAGGGTGATGAACTTGTATATTCAGGAGTAATATATAAAGACGGAGTAAATGTTAATTCCCTTGAAGATGCTGTTTTATCGATTGTAGTAATAGGCTACGAAAAGGAATTTAAAGATTTCTTTTCAAATGTTCAGCTTGGATCAAGCTCAGATTTCCCCACTTCAAACGGTAACGGTTCAAATGAACTGCCGGATTTATTCGCACAAAGATATTATTCAGCAAGAACATTTTTTAAACAGTTATTTCCTAATGTAACATTTGGGTATGAAACTTTGCTGAGCCATTGGCTGAATTATTATTATATTGCTGAACTCGCTTATACATATTCCCCTAATACTAACTTTGATGACTACGGTAATGTAGTTCACATTAAAACGGGTTATGACTGTTTTTATCTTGACGGGATAAACAAGATGACTTTCTTTAATTCAATGCTGTTAGGTTACGGGTGGATATGGTTTTATTACTTGGGCAAATTGATTATTCAGGAAAGAGCAGCGACAGATTATGACATTCTTACAATAGACTGCAATGAGGTTGAAGTATCTCAATCACTCACACATAACTTCAATCAGTTTCAGGTTGATAATGTAATTATAAACAACGGAGAATATTATGATTCGGGATTAGACAGGACTTCTACTACTTCTTGTTTCTGTATATTCGATAACGCAAGACCCGTAGACGCAAGCTCACATAATCTTTCAGGCAGCAGCAACGCAGTTTATTCAGTAACTTCAAGCTATTCAAACAGAGTAAGACCGTTCAAGAGTATAGAATTAAGCGGCTCCAATACTTACTTAATGGATTTCAGATATCATAATCTGACAAGGCATTTAAGCAGTGATGAATTCAGCATTGTGAATGAAAAAACTACTACGTCAGGGGGTGGGAACTCTCTTGATTTTACAATGATAAAATATAATTACAACTCAAAGAAATCCATTACAATCAATCCTTACATAAATTCAAGAGATAATTCAGCCGGATTTGACAGAAACAATGCAAGAGCAAACGACGGGATATATTACGGCAATGGTAATTTCTATGATAACGGGACTGTGACAAACTCACAGGGGTTGTATAACGGATCCCCGTCAAATGCTGTATTATTTTATGATACCGTCAAAGAGAAGTATGTAAATTATGAGATGTATGCTCAGACGGATAAATTTAAACGCAACTTTAAAAAGTTCTTAAAGACAAATGATGAAATCATAATTCAGATAGAAGTTAAACAGTTAATTACAAATCCTATGCAAACGGTCAGACTAACGAATTATCAGGATGCGAATTTAGAGGATAAATTATTCTCAATTATTAAGTTGTCATTTCATCCGACAGATAAAACTTCGGTGTTAACTTTACAAATGATACAATGAGCTATATAAACGGTCAGTCATTCCCTAAAATAAGAATTACAAATACAAGCAATGTAGACCTGCCTAATGGTTCGGTAATTAATCTTGAATTATGCGGCGAGGGTGGATTAGTTGAATCATATGCAGAGGATTTTAAAAGAATTACATTACGGAAAGATAAAAGATTAATTGATTATGATTATAACGGCTCAAGGATAAGATTTGCATTGGATTACTCTGATTACATTGAGGCGGATATGCTGTTTGTAATTGAAAGCATTTACTTTTATAACTCAAGGCCTGACTTATATAAATTATGGCTATATCCGAGAGCAGACAAACCGCAAAGATTCTTTGAGGTCCGACTTGAAACGGGTGCTTATGATCTGGCACTGTTACCGCAAAGAGAGGGGCATACGTTACCGATATTGAATTTTATTTCAAGCATAACCCAAAGCAAGAATTTTCAGACTTCGGACATTGAATGTTTCCCAAGTCCATACTTTGCAATTTCTTAAATATTAATTAAAATAAAATGGCTATTACATTTAGTTTACCGATCGGATTAGAAGATGTTGATGGAAGTGTTTTAGTTGATGACACAGTATCAAGTATAAAATTAATTGAAGTTGATACGGCGGCCGAGATAGGCGGGACATTAATCGATCACGGCGTCTATCAATTCAGCTCAGTGATATCCGGTGATTACGAAGTGTATTCCGGTGCAACCAAGCTGACTATATTCGGGGTGATTAAAGTCGGAGAGAAGAATGCTGTAATGACCTCAGGCACTCAGACAATAGCCGGAGCTAAGACATTCAGCAATCAAATAATTCTTTCATCAGGTGTAAAGACTGATACCATTTCAGAGAATACTTCAAATACAGGGGTTACAATTGACGGGATATTGCTGAAAGATTCACTGAATACTTCAGGGATAATGGCTTTGTCAGGGAATCAGACTGCAACGGGAATAAAAACATTTGCTACAGTTGCAATGACTCAGGCGGGTTCTAATTTCAATATGGCAGGTTGGTATATAACCAACCTCAGTGATGCTGTGACAGGCTCAGGAGCAGCAACCCTTTCACAGGTTAAAACACTGATTGCAGCAGCCGAAGCAACTCCGTTTCAGGAATCCCCTAACAAAATAAGACTTATCCCCGGCGGATCAGAAAAGACAGGCCAGGTATATACAACTTATGCTGCAGCTATGCAATACGCTTTAGCAGCGGCGGGGGTAGATCACAGAATGTGTATTGAAATTCAAGGTATGGGTGTAGCAGGTTACAATTACATTACAATTAACAATTCAGGCGGTGCATACCTTGATGACTATATTCACCTGAAAGGTATCAATCAGGATATAGTAATGATACCTCCGTCAAATGCGACTGTAAGCGTTTCAACATTAGGCAATTCCATCATTGAGAATGTGACAATGTATGCTGATGTGATGGGGGACACTTTAGCATTTACAAACATAATTTTTAAGGATGTTTACTTTGACTTAATAGCTACTTCAGTAACGTTTACAAATTGTGAGTTCAGAAACTGTTCGATTAAAGTGAATGATGATGATGATGCGACTGCAACATTTACGACTTGTAAGGGTGCAAGTGTTACAGCTAATCAGGACTTTGGCTCTTCGCCTATCAAAGGCTGGTCATCAACTCCTAAGGCAGATTTTTAAATTAAAACTAATATGAAAAATAAATTTAAATATATAGTCATTCCTTGTATCTTTGTAATTTCAGTTATCTTCTTAGCAGCATACGGCACAAAGATAAATTTTGGCGGGGCTTGGTTTAAAGATTCTTTGCCTAACGGGATAGTGCCTAATAAGTCAATAAGAATGCAACCCGGTGACACATTATACTATAACGGCGTTCCGGTCACAAGCGGAACAGGCGGCGGGGGAATTGCTGCAAGTGATAACACAACATTTAGCGGTAGAAATACTTTCCAATACAAAACTATATTTTCTGATACACTTAAAGCAGACGGATTAAGCTTAATCGATAATGCAAGAATTACAAGCGACTTAAATGTTACGGGTGATATAATATCTGACCTTAATTTCCTTAAAGGCTCATCCACTTCAATCGGAACTATAAGCACTGATTCACTTGCATTCATAACGAATAACACAAAGCGGATTGTAATCAATAAAAATGGTTACACGAATTTTACTGACACTGTTCAAATGTCAGATTATGTTCAGATTATTGGTAATTTAAATGTAGGGACTAATATAACTTCGCTTGGAAAGGTCACAGCTGACAGTCTTTTAGGGATCGGGTATTATATTACTGACATCAATGCAGCTAACATTGCATCAGGGAAAATAGATTCAGCACGAATCCCGAACACTGCGAAGATTGACACTGCTAAGTTTGCTCATACGGATACTTTAACGACTGAGTCTGTGAGAAGCGTATGGACATTTTGGAATATCGTGAGGTGCATTGGCGTAGTTACATTTGATGTCAGTCCGGTTTTTAATTCAGCGGTAAATTTTGCAAACGGGATAACTACTACTACAATTACTGCTTCAGGCACTGCGACATTTAATGGTGATGTTGTTAATACCGGAAAAAGATTTCAGGGAGCAAGTAGCAATATAGATAAGTATTACAGAGATACAATTATACGAGCGGTCTGCACGGCGACCGGAACGACTGTGAGCGTTGCGCACGGAGTAAGTAATACAAGTAATATTGCAATGTTTACCTACCAAATTAAAGACGATAGCTCCGGTCTTGTACTGACACCGAACGCAACCAACGGAGCGTTAATAGGAGCAGGGTTATTATATTATCCGCCTTTCATTGACGCAACAAATATAAATTTGAGAATATCAGCAACTATGGTTAACCTTGATAATAATACCGATACAATAAAATACTATTTAAGAATAACAGATTATAACAGATAATTCAAATAACAAAAATCAAATTTAGTAAAATTTCAGTCCCAAATACTGAATTAAAACTATTTCACAAAAAAGAAAAGGAGAATTTTAATTGTTAATCACTCAACAAACTCCGTATAAATGGAAAAAATAATGGATGCAATAATAGACCAAATAGTCCAATCCCCCGCAATAAGTAAGGCAATGCTGTTAGGCTTAGGATTGCTGATAGTCGGGATAGCAAGAGGATTCTATAAAGGTGTTACAAAAAATTACAAATCTATAATGAAAGAGTTCAAATTGTTTAATTACAAAATAGAAGCAATTGACACAGCATTGGAACATTCTTTAAAAAATGGATATGCTAATGCGAGAAATCAGAAGTTTCAGGAACTCAAAGACAATGATAATTTTATAAACGATTAACAAAGGAGAATTAAAATGATTGAGGTATATATTTATCTTCTGCTTGGAATGTTGGGATATTTTCTGACAGACTTCGCAACTTTCAGCAAATCTGTTCCGGGCATTTCCGGAAAACTTGCACAGCTTGATGTTTACATTGGTATTAACTTCCTGTATATGTGCTCAGGGCTTATATTAGGCGTGGCAATAGTAAGCCTGACAGACATTGGTGATTTGCCTTTCCTTGCAAACATAGGATTTCCTTTAAGGCAATCCCCGGAATCTGCATTTGTATTGGGACTGCTTAATCAGTGGATTGTTATCAAGGTAAGAAAATTCAAGAACTCTTTATTGGTTGAAACAAGAAATGAGAATGTAATTAAAGCTAATGATATTCTATGAGTGAACTCGATGAAAGATTTTACAGACCTGACCCGGAACAGCTGAATAAAATTGTTCCTAAAATCAAGAAAGAAGATGTCAAAGTCAGCGTTGTCAGAGTAATCATAAAAGGGATTTTGGAATACTTAATAAAAAAATTATGAGTGAGCTCGAAAGAATAATTGCATTAGAAAATCAAATGGATATTGTCAGTCCGGGTTGGAGAGATCCAATAATAATCGATCCGACTTTAACAAAACCTGTTTATGAAGGCGTAGTCATTCAGTCATTGACTCAGGATTATTTTGTATTCAATCCCGCTTTTCTGCTTAACGGGAAATTTACAGTTTATGCACGAAAAGGCAATAACGTAATTATGGGAACATCAAATGACGGGTTAAGCGGTTGGACCTGGAGAGATACGAATTGTGCTTACGGCTCAATTGTCTATATGCCTGATCTGAATACTTTCAGATGTTCATACCATAAATGGCATTTTCAAATTCACGGCAGGTGCACTTCTTTTTATCAGGGCTCAACTAACGGCTCAGCGTGGTCAGATATGGCGTATGATTTCACTCAGACAAGCGGAGAAGACAGAAACTTATTATATGATAACGGACTGATAAGAAATTATATCAGAGTAAATCCCACTCCGCGAACAATCGGATACTGTGAAAGCTCAAACGGATATACCTGGACTCCTATTGCTGAGATTCTTAAACCTGACTCACAGGATATTTCTACACTTGAATTTTATGAAATGTCAGTGATTAAAACCGTAAGAGGTTACTTCGGACTGCTTACAACTTATGACAGAGCAACGGGCATCGTGAATGTTCAGTTAGCTCATTCAGTAAACGGTAAAACCGATTGGAGAAGATTGAACAACCGACAGAATTTCATAGACCGTAAAACAGGCATAAAACAACTCTTCGGTAATTGGTCAGTGATAGGGGATACTGCTTACATTTACACTATTGAGAATGTTGAAGATCACGAACACGGCGGAAATCATTTCAGCTGCAGGTATAAAATTTCACTGACAGAATTATACAAATATCTTTAATCTAAAATAAAATTCTTGAATATTGACTCTGCAATTCTTGAAGTTATAAAAGCTAACAAAGGCTTAAGTGATGCTTCTTTGGCTAAGATATTAAAAAGAACAAATCCATTCAAAGATAAGAATCTTGAAACAATCAGAAAAAAAGTTTGCGTAGTAAGACTGGATAACAATATACCTAACTTTATAGAGCTGAATAATAACTCGGTAAGCAAAGAGGATATAAAAAAAATAATTGCCGAAGACAAAGGAAAGAAAATATTCAAAGAATCCCATTCAGAAGTAAATAAGAAATATGATTTTATATTAAAGGAAAATGAGAAGTTCAAAAAGCTGCTTGAGTTACAAGACCTGTCTAAACAACGTAATAAAATTTACAAGATCGAACCTACACAAAGCAAAATATCTGAGGGGGTTGCTTTAGCTTTGCTTTCAGATCTTCACGCTGAGGAAAGAGTTGATAAATTTACTGTAAACAATCTCAACGAGTTTAACCCGGATATTTGCAAACAAAGAGTAATTAACTACTTTGAGAATCTTGTGAAACTCATAAGAAAAGAAAGACAGGATTTGACTATTAAAAGGTTAATACTCGGATTACTCGGTGATAATATTAACGGTGATATTCACGAAGAATATAAACAGACTAATTATATGACCCCTATTGAAGCAAGTCTGTTTGTGTATGATTTGCTGATTAGCGGGATAGACTATTTGCTTAAAGATAATGAGTTAGAGAAAATAGACATAGTTTGCAAAATCGGCAATCATTCAAGAACAACATTGAAACCTTATACAAACGATGAGGCTAAGATGTCATACGAATACGGAATTTATAAACATTTATCTAACCATTATAAAGATAATGCACGGATCAACTTTATACTCGAGGAAAGTTATTTTACCTATATAACTGTTTACGGAAAAGTTATAAGATTCTCACACGGTCATAATATCAAATACGGCGGCGGTATAGGCGGCCTGACTGTTCCGCTTATTAAATACATTCACAGGGTTAATGAACAGATCAAAGCAGACTTAGACTGCATGGGGCATTTTCATCAAAGATTTAACTTACCTAATGCACTGATGAACGGTTCTATTGTAGGCTTTGACGGTTACGCTTTAAGAATCGGAGCAAGACCGGAAAGACCAATGCAGACCTTTCAATTGATAGATTCTATGAGAGGATTTACAGTAAACACTCCTATTCTTGTTTAAATGTCAGATGATACTTTGAAAGAACAAATAAAAATACTGCTTGAGAAAAGGGAATTGAGGTTAATCAGTTTAGAAAAATTTCTTGAATCGGTTATATTAATTATTAAGAGATGACTTTTAAACAGGAAACCCCTTTCAGTTGTGCCGCAAGTGCCGTCAGAAACATAATAGAATCTTTCGGCGGGGTTGTCCCGAGTGAAAAATATGTCAGGCGAATTTGCGGGACTAAGATTCAAGGGACGGATGAAAAGGGATTAGTTAAAGGATTAACTAAGTTAGCATATCACAGCGAGGAGTTTTATACGGAAAATGAAACAACTTTCAAGAATAAACTTATCAAGATTCTCAAAGACGGCAGAAAAGCAATTACCATTATTCAGGGAAGTTCGCACTGGATAGCGGTCACAGGTTACGCAAACAAGAAAATTGTTTTCTGTGATTCTGACTTCAAAAAAGCTGAACAGCATTTCACGGTTAAAGAATTTCTTCTGATAAGTAAAAATATTGATAAGCTGAATAAGAAACAGTTCTATTATATGGTGATTGTCAGTGATATTTTTGGGTAAGGTCATAATTTTTAAGATTGAATCTATAAGAAAGTTTAACGATATTGATAAATGATATACTTCATAATACTTTTAGCAACACAATTCATAATTTTTTATAAACTAAAAAAAATAATAATGGGAGCTCAGGCAATCACAGAAGCAATGATTGAACAGGTCATTGCATTAGTAACAGAAGCATTTAATACAAACGTCGGTGATCTTACCGAAGCAGAAGCACAGGAAAAGAAAGACGCATTCATTGCAAGGATAAACGAAATAATTAATCCGGCATAACACTTATTACCAGACTGTCACAGAAATCCACTTCGATTAATTTTGGAGTGGATTTTTATTTGTGCCTTATAAATTAAGGTTTAAAATTGGTTTGATATTATAATTTAAGGTGATTATATTAATAAACATTTCAAAGTCCGCACAACTTTCAAATGTTGAATTTTTTATTTGCCCTCATTCTTTTTAATTAAAGATTGAGGGTTTTTTATTATTGATTATAAATAAAAATTATTGTAAGTTAGTTCAATAAAAAATTCGATAAATGAATTTGTGCGAAAATAAAAACATCAATAGTAATTTAATCCTTACGGAAACTCCCAGAGTTTTACGAAGCCCTGTTTTGTTTTTGAGTTTAATTCCTTTCTTGAATGATTCCTTAGAGATATTTTCTAAGAAGAGTTTAAAGCAACATTGCTTTGATATGCTTAAGGGTGCTCTGTCTTTCGAAGGACTTGTGACAACATCCGCATTGCACAATAATAATACTGTATATCGTGGGGGGAATTTAAATTAAAAATTAAATATGAGTAAAAATTTTAAAATACAGCCGGAAATTATTAGTAGTTATGCAAATTTTAGTAAATGTGGAAAGTACAGATATTATTTGCGTAGATTCTGGAATACCGGTGAAAAGCATGTGATGTTTATAGGGCTAAATCCATCTACTGCAACAGCATCAACTGATGATCCAACAATCCGAAGGTGTATTAATTTTGCAAAAAGCTGGGGATATGCAGGAATGTATATGTGTAATTTATATGCTTATATTAGTACTGATCCCAAGAAATTAATAATAAGCGGGGAAGAGATAGCGGTAACAAATTCATATTTAAGAGAATGCGCAGGCTTTGTAGATATAATAGTTTTTGCTTGGGGAGCATTTGAACTACATAAGAAAAGGATGAACGAAATCATTGAAATGTTTCCAGCTGCATACTGTATTAAACATACAAAAAATGGCTACCCAAGCCATCCTTTATATCTGAAATCAGATTTAAAACCTATACCATTTCTGCAAAAATGCAAATATTTTTAATAAAAGCTGCAAATCTTAGATTTACACACTTCGATTATATCAAATAAATCAACAAAGTATCTCATTTCACCTGGTATTAAATTATAATTTGCCAAATATCTTGAAAATAAGTATTTGATTCTGAATTGGAATTAATGTTTTGATTTTGAAATTTTGCCAAATAACTTAATAAAAGGCAATAGTGAACAGAGTATACGTGAACGTAAAAGCTGTAAGCAGGGGCGTTCATTTGGTTGCAATTTGCTGTTTAGTCGAAAAGCCGTTTTCATTTTTTAAAAACCTTTTCCTCTATAAATCTGTATTTAATTAGTTTGTTTCTTTTTAAACTACTATTAGTGCAGGGTTGTAATCAAGTCCTTTGTCATCCAAAATAAAAATAGATTATGCTACTCGGAAGGTAGCAGAGAAAGACCTTAGCTTGAGAACCTAAG
>ERZ869925.369-NODE-369-length-34633-cov-8.613974_pt1 | contig 34633 bp, 48 predicted proteins | sample MGYA00579311_ERZ869925 | MGnify/ENA primary metagenome ERZ869925 (study PRJEB32216, sample SAMN09231817) | wastewater metagenome | place: USA: Maryland | collected 2016-07-30 | study: EMG produced TPA metagenomics assembly of the PRJNA472060 data set (Reclaimed...
TAGAATCGGAGTTAGAGTCGTCGTCGCTATTAGCGTCGTCGTCTTTATTTTCGTCTTCGTTAGAATCGTCGTCGGAAGCCGGAGCTTCTGCGTCGGCGATTTGCTTAGTAACGTCTTCGGCGACTTCGGTAGGTACGACTACTTCCTCGCCAGCCTTTACTACGACTTCTTTATCTTCGTCGCCGTCCTTATAAGTAACGGTAACGTCGAAGTCTTTATCGTTTTTGATAGTTGATTCGTCCACGTTTGCTAACTCCTTTATCTTAGTCCTAGAAAGCATTATAGCACCGCCGTTATCGAGCGATAGACCTACAGGCTTAAAGGATTTACTTAATTTACTTAACGTCGCTCCTACCTTTTCAAAAGCGTTCATACCGATTAGATACGGCGTATTAACTAAAGCAACGTGTAGAAGCGTTGGTCCGTAATGCTTTCCGTCGTCTTGTCGGACTAAATCCCATACGAAAGAGATAGATACGTCAAATATAAGACCGTTATCGAGGTCTTCGATAGTTTGAGCGTCTCGAATCTCGAGGTCGCCGTATAGACCGTCTCCGGCTACTATTTCGAGACCGACTAGCTCGCCGGTATTAGCCTTAACGTCGTCGGTATGATTTAGAGGTACTGGAACTTTAGAACCGAGATTACCGGCGTTAAAGTTCTCTACGATTTGCTCCGCCCAAGCCTCGTCTAGAGTCATTTTAGGGTCGTCGCTAAACCAAGGATAATCCGGATTCTCCCAGACTCCGAACTTTACGAGTTGCTTACGGTAAATAGAACCGTTAAAAGACGCTTTCTGCGTATCTTCTGTAGCGAACTGTAAGACGTTTCCGTATTTAGTTTTAGGCATTAGTTTTATCTCCTATGTTAATGATACTACATTATCGTTAAAAATAGACAAGCTAGGCTCGGTTATTCCGCCTGGAGCGTTCGGTAGACCGGTAACGGTAGGAGGCTCGAGTTCGTCGACTAGGATAGCTACCCAGATACAGCGACAGTGATGATGTATAGGAGGGTCGAATAGAGTCCTCTTATATTCGGCTTCGTCGACTACCTTACCGTCGAGGTCGTCGCAGATATTACAGGTCTTCTCGTCGAGAATAGCCGAGTACTGATAAGCGTAAATATCCGTAGAGTACTTCTCGAATACGTCCTTACGACCTTTATTAACGCCCATAGCTACGACTGCGGCGGCAGTTACGCCGATTACGCTAGAGTAGAAGTCGCTAAAGATACCGCTAATACCGGCGATAATCTCTCCGACGGATAGGCTCGTAGAGAGTTGGTCCTTACGACGACCCTCGGATACTTTCGAATTAACCTTAAAGAGTAGGTCGGCGAATTGCTTATCGGCTACGCTCTTAGCGTTATCCCTAAAGAAGTTCTTAGACTCGAGCGGAGTAGCCGGAGCTTTTTTATCTAGCTCGTCGCTCGCTCCGTTTTTACCGTATACGTAGGCTTCGAGACCGGATTCTTTAAGCGTCCGGACGTACTGATTACGGAGATTCTCGTCGAAGATATTTTTCTCGGTAATAGCGTCGTACTTACCGTCGTCGAGGTAGCCGTTAATCTTAACGAGAGCCTTATTAACTATCTCGTCGTAAATAGGTCGAGCGGTACGTTCGAACTCGGACTCGAGGCTATTAAGCTTCTTCTCGATACCGGTAAAATTAACTCGCTCCTCCGCCGGAGTAAGGTCTCTACGCCAGCCGTCCGTACTTAGCGAGACGCTATCTTTTTTTTTTGAGTTCTCGACTATAGCGTCCGAGTTAGCTTCTTCTTCGTCGGTAACTTCGGTATCTTTACCGGTAGTAGCCTTTTTAAGATTATCTATATCTATATCGAGCTTATCGGCGACTCGCTGTACTACGCCGTCGACTACTTCTTGAGGGAGGCGGTCTTTCTCGGTTAGCTTAATAAAGACTTGCTTTAATAGGTCGATAGTAGAATCGGTAATATCCTCGAACTTAAACGTACCGTATACCGGCTTTTCGAAGTTATAAGCGTAGAGGTCGCTAATTAGGTAGCTCGTAATATGATTCTCGAGAGACTTTCGGATAGACATTAAAGCCTGAATAAAGAAGTCGCTCTGGTCTTGCGATAACGAATAAGAGCCGGTCTTAGAGCCTGTACCGAGAAGAATAAACATAGCGAGAACGCTTCGAGCCATTTCTGCGTTATGGTGTTCGATAAGCGGTAGTAAGTCCATAGCCGTAGCGTTATTAAGAGCCGTAAGGTTATAGCCGTGAGGTAGACCGACGGTAGCTTTAAAGCCGAGTTCGTCGACCGCTTCTACGGTAGCGTCTAGCTCGTCTTGATTCGCTTTCTCTTTACCGGTAACGACTTTAATCTTTAGAGCGTCGCTCTGAGCCTGTTGCTCGGCTAGGTAGTAAAGACGACGCTTCTTATCGTAGCTAGAATAAGCCGACGTAAAAGCGGAGCGTCCTTTTAAGTTATGGAACTCTTTACCGTAGGTATAAAGGAACGAACGCTCGAGAGGGATAGTAACTTCTTCGTACTTATCGCCGATAAACGCTCGCTGTTTAAAGCCGTTAAAACCGCCTCGAGGGTCGGCTAGGATAGCGATAGTAGTCGGGTCTCGCCAAGCTATCTTACGGAAGACGATATAGCCGTCCTTAATCTCGAGAACTTTCTCGAAGCCGGAATAACCCTCGACTACGCCTCGGAGAGCTTGAGCTATAACGAGGTCGAACGGAGTCGACATACCGCCTTTATGCGGAGGAGTCCTAAGCCAAGTCTCGACTTTATCGGACTGCTTATTACCCTCGGGAGTATCTTCGTCGGATTCGATAGACCAGTTACTACCGAGAATCGGCATAACGATAGTATTATAGAGAGCCTGTACCGTACTGTCGTTATCGAGCATTTTCTTAAAGTCGGCGACTTTAATCTTACTTACGTCGATAAACTCTCCTTGTAGGAGACTAGGAAGATTACCGACGGTCGACGTACCGACTTCGACTCCGGTTTGAGGAGGCGTAGGCTTCGCTAGATTTATACTTACTGGTCCGATTTTCATATCTATAGTATATTCCTTATTTTTATTCTCTCATACGGTCTTTAATTTTCGAAGATGTGTCTCTACCGGTACTAGCCCTCGCTTCTCTTTCTGTGCTTAGTATATCTGCTAGGGAATAAATAAGCGAGTCCGCTCTGTCGGGAGATTTGCCCTTAAATCGAGCTTTCCAATCGTCTTTAGATTCGACCGTTAAGCCTCGTCCGGTAAACTTATATCGTCTCGTAGATAATTGCATTATTAGTTTATCATCTTTAGGTATAGCGAGTTCTCCGGCGATAAACATTTCTCTAGCTCGCCACCAGAGTTGCGAAGCGAGGTTAGCGAACGTAAGACCGGTAGCGTCCGGTAAGGCTTTACCGTTGTTATAAATCTCGGCGATACCGTCGATTTTCTCGTCGTGTAGCTTATCGTAGACACCGCCTCCGAGTCCGTCTACGTCGATACCGATAAAGACCGGTCTAGGACTCCGGTACTGCATTACTCTGCCGGCTGTAGCTTGCGTATCTTCCTTAGAGTAAATCTCTTGCTTCGGAATATAACCGCCGTAGCGAGGCGTAATAACGGTCTCGTCGTTACCGAATCGAGCAGGGTCGACTCCGATTCGTAGCGGTCCACCTTTCTTTTTAAGCTTCTCGATACGCTCTTTCTCGTAGGCTAGCTCTAGGTAATTAAGCGGAATAATCGTATTAACCGACTGACTCGGGAAGTTACCGAGTACACGAGCTTGGAACATAGGAGAGTCGATACCCCAAGTATCTATTTTTTCTTGAGCCCACCGAGGAGAGACGAGGTACGGACTAACTATATCTACCTTATCGAGCTTCGCTTCGGCGAGGTCTTCTACGGTCTTAATACCGTTCTCTACGAAGTTCGGAGTATCGAATACGCTAATATGAATCTTATTAGCGTACGTCCAGCTATGATGTGAGGCTCGGAAGCTACCGGAATCGGAGGTCGGGTTTCCTATCATTAGCATACGAGCTTTTTCGGAAGTCATCATACCCTCGATAGCTTCGAAAGCGTCCTCGTTAACACCTGCCGCCTCGTCGATAATAATTAGAATATCTCCACTTGCGGCGTGGAATCCCTGTAGCTTATCGGGGTCTCCGCTAGACGCTCCGATAGCGTACCAGTCCGGAGCTATATCGAGTCGGGTCTTTAAAGGCTCTCCGCCGAGAGGTTGCCGACTGCTTTCGTGTGCGGCTCTAAGCTCCCTCCAGAGTAAGTTCTCTACCTGTCGCATAGTCGGAGCGGTAGTAACGACGATACTCTGAGGGTGCGAGTATAAGAACCATAAAGCGGTACGAGAGGCTATATACGTCTTACCTACGTCGTGGCAAGCTCGAACGGTCGTATAACGGTTATCTCGAACCGAAAGAATAATCTCCTCTTGTTTCGACCAGAAGCTACCGCCTAGTATCCACTCGTTAAAGAAAGGAGGAGATATTTTAGACGCTTTTCGTAACTTACGTATCGCCTCCGCTTGATTCTTGTCCATTTTCTGATAATACCTTTTCTGCCGCTTTTACCATATCCGAGAACCCACTCCATACGCTACCGCCTTGAGGGTCGGTAATAGCCGAGACGCTCGTAGGTAGACCGAGGACGACTCGCTCGCCGTCGATAGCTACTTTAAGAGCCTTAGCTAGTTTTTCTAATTCGAAAGGATTTAACGGTCGAGGAATAGGCTTACCGTCGATTAAAATAATATGACCTTTACGGTCTCGCTCGTACGACCGCTCCGCCATATCGACGATAGAGTTATTCGCTAACGCCTGTAGATTCTGCCAATGCGTAAGGTGTCGGTTATTAGCCGAACTCTTTTCGTCGAGGAGCTTCTCGGTAAAGTTACTAAAGGCTTTTTCGTACAAGTCTTGTCTAAGACCTGTCCAGTCTTCCGCCTTAGCTCGATTACCGACGGCGGTCTTACTCGTACCTACGGCTTTAGCTATATCTTCGTAACTAATCGTATTATTCGAGAGGTAGAGCTTTCTCGCTTCGTACCAGTCGATATTCTTCGGACCACTCTTAGAAGACCCCTTTTTAACAGGTGCCTTTTTCGGAGTCTTCTTAGGAGTAGTCTTTACCATAGTTTTATTGTACTACTATTTTAGCGACGGTCTCGAGACTCTATCTCGTAGAAAATAGCGAATACGAGGAACGTACCGATACTTACTACCGTCATAGAGGCGAGATATAGACCGAGGAAGTAGAATACCCAAGCTATAGGCACGTTTAAAAAGAAAACGAGTAAAGCTATAGATATTAGGCTACCGGTCGAGTAGTCTCTAAACATAGCGTAGCCTCTTACTTCTTTAGGTTAACTTTTTGGCTAGCTCGAACGCCTGGAGTCGGGTAATCGAGGACTTTAACGAGTACGCCGAAGAACTTACCGGTCTCTACGTCGACGCTATGAATCTCTTTAAGAACCCAACCCTCCGGCTCGGTGTATTCTTCGTCTACGGCGATAGCTACTACCTTAATAACCGCTTGAGGCTTCTTAGGAGCTTCTTCTACCTTTACCGGCTCGTCCGGATTAAGTGTTTCGTTCTCGGGTGCTACTTGGTCTTTTGCCATATCGCTGGTCTCCTTTATTATTTGACTTTCTAATTCTACCACGATTAAGACGCTTCCGGTATTGTAGTCCGATAGCTCGTAACTCCTCCGGCATAGCGTCGCCTAGCTTATAGCCGGTCTGCGGTTTCCGGTACTTACGTTTTTTAATTTGGCTAGTCTCCGACATTTTTATCCCCACTTTCCACTATTTTATACACATATACGCTCGGAAGTTAAAGCAAGACCATATCGTAGTAGTCGACCGGAATCGCTTACGTAGCTCGGCTACGAGTAACTCCTCCTCGAAAGGTCGCATTATATCCCGAATATCTCGCTCTTTTTTAATAACTTCTTCCGGCGAGGTATGAGCTAGTTTATGGTCGCTCGAACCTCCCTCGAGAATCCTAAAGGCGTTCGCCGAGTCCGGATAAACTTTTTCGGCTACGATAAAGCCGTACCCTATATCTAGAGAATCGCTAATAGAGTCGAGTACCTTTAGCCGGTCTTTCGGGTCGATAAACTGTAGCGTAAATAGCGATAGGATTAAGCTCGCCTCGGAGAATACGTAGCCTTGCGTTACGTCCGCTTTATTAAACTTAACCGTCGGCGTATCTACGAAGTCCTTAGCGAAGTTATGATTTACGTCTATACCGACGTATTCGGCTTTACGGTCGGCGTACTTCTCGTCGAGAGCGGTTATTAGCTTACCGGTAGAGCAACCTACGTCGTAGACCCTCTTACCGCCGATTACGAAGTTATCCGCTAGAGCGAGTACCGTCGCTCCTAGCCGGTCGTAGTCTCGGATATGTAGGCTAATATGGTCGTCGAATCCCTCTATAGAATCGAAGCTAAACTTTTTCGTAAGGTCGTAGCTCGCTTCGTGTACCGGCTCTTGTTCGGGTTTACCCATTTTCTAATATCTCCTTTATAGAATTAGCTATCGCTTCCGTTACCGGCGGAGTTACGGCTCGACCGATACCCTCCCTCGCTCTATTCGGGTCTACCGAACTAAAGTCGAAGTCGTCTCGGAGTCCTTGTAATCTCTTTAATTCTCGAACGGTAAATCGCCTATTATCCCAATGATGTAGAGCGTTAGACCCTTTACCGCCGATAGTAGCGGTTATAGTCGGACTCGGACGGTAAGGATTCGCTTTAACGAGATTAAACGCCGACTCTCCGATAGAGAGAGCCTTTAGTTTCGGGTAGATAGAGTACTTCTTAATATCGGCTTCCGCTAGCTCCTCCGGCGTAGCTACGAGGTCTTCTACGGCTCGACCGGCTGTTACCGGCGGACGGCGTTTTAGAACGAGGTCGAAGTTATCGCCGACTATATCTCGCCTCGCTCCTACGATAAAGACTCGATTACGGCTCTGCGGAACGCCGAAGTCCTTAGAGTTTAGGAGGAATATCTTAATCCGGTATTCTTTCGGGAAGCTCTTTAGGATATAGCTTAGATAGGCTTTCGAGCTACCGAGTAATAGTCCTTTTACGTTTTCGGCGACGAAGAACTTAGGACGGATAGCGTCGACGAAGCGGATATACTCGAAAAATAGGTCGTCGGTAACTTGCTTTCTATTACCGTAGCTCTTAGCTTGACCCCAACCCTTTTGACCTTTACCGGATACGCTAAAGCTAGAGCAAGGCGGAGAGCCGTCGAGTACGTCTAGCTCGCCGACTTTAAGACCGAGTTCTTCTAGGATAGCGAGAGGGTCGAGCTTACGAATATCCTCCTCGTAGACTTTCGTCGTCGGGTGATTCGCTCGGTAAACCTTAGCTTGATAGTCGAGGAACTCTACGCTCGCTAGAACGTCCGCTCCGGCGGAGATATACCCCTCGGAGCTACCGCCGATACCGGAGAATAAGCTAATTACCCTCATTTTCGATTATCTCTCGGACTCGTTCGATTAGAGCCTCGCTTATCGGTATCTCGAACTCGCACCTCGGACAATGGATAACGTCTTTATCTTCGTTAAGGTAGTCTTCGGCGTTTAGCTCTTTCGAAGCGTCTTCGTCTTCGGACGGCGAAAGATTATTTACTATATCGGCGACCGGAGTAATCTTAGTCGCTACGGAATATAGCTCGGTCGGTACTTTATGGATAGTCATTAGCTCGGCTAGCTTCTGCTCGTTATTCGTACCGATAGAGTCGTTATGCGATAACGCTAGCTCGATTTTAGCTTGGTCTACACTATCGAACGTACGCTCGGACTTCTTACCGTCTATAACGATATGGACCGAATCTCCGGCTTCGACGATAGATACGACGACGACCTTAGCGAGTTCTTTACCCATTTTCTTATAAGCTCGAAGACGAGTATTACCGCCGAGAACTTCTCCCTCGGTAGTAACTAATAGCGTCGAGTGTTCGCCTAGTTTAATCTGTTCGATTAAGCGTTCGAAGTCCTTAGCCTCTACGTCTCGAGGATTATCTTTATAGAGGAATAAGTCGGATACCTTAGCGAAAGTTACGCCGTCTTCCTTAATAAGCTTTATTTTACCCATACTAGCGACTGGTCTCCTTAGTCATAGAATAATGATAGCATATTATTTTTAGGCATACGAAAAGACCCTCGCTTTCTTCTAGCCTACGGCTGGAGGGGTATTAACGACTCGTCGGAACTACAACTTTACCGATAGTATAGGGTCTTATTCTAATATCAAGGCTTTTCTTAGATTTAGATAATTCCTTATTCTATTAAGCTAATAACCTCCGGAGGAAGCGAAGCTCGGTAGCGAGTTATTTTTTTAAAGAGCGTACGTTTACTATCGTATAAAGGCTTCTATTTACAGGCGAAGCACCCGAGTTAATTAGTTCGATAGCCTAGTAACCTATCATCTACCGGCGAGTTTAGAGACGTTACTCTCCGAGGCTTCCGGTCGTCCGCCTAACTAGCGTCCTGTCTACCTCTGTTTACTAGGGGTTGACTACTTACGCTTAGAGAGATAAAATTAGAGAGTAATTGTTTCATACCCTCCAACGAATCAAGGACTTTAGCGAGTCCTTTTTTCATATCTTCGAATTGTAAGTAATTGTTTCCTACTACCCTCTCTTACTAAGAGATTATTTACGTAGGTAAAACTTAGTATAGCGTGGGATTATACGGCTTGTAAATAGCTACTAAGCGGCACCGTCCGGCGTATCGGGGGTCGTCGGGAAGATAATTAGATTTAGCTCCGACTCTCGGCTCGCTATACGTCCTAAAGACCTATCTCGAGCTAAACGTCGTAACCAGACCCTCTTAGCGAGTTCGGGATATTCGTCTATATAGACTACGTTTTCAGTATCGACTTTTAGTTCTTCCATAATTACCTAGTGTAGCCGGAGGCGACCGGAGACCAGCCGGACGGCATAACCGCCTCTATCGAGATAGAATCGTCTCTCGGCTACAGAATAAATATAATCTATAGACCCCTAAAATTACAATTAAGCGATAATGTACTTTACTAATTAACCGTTAACGTAGTATTATAGAGGTACAAACAAATTATTAGGAGACCAGCCCTATGTATAAGTACAAAATATTAAAAGCCGACGGCTCTATAGAGGAGTTTAAGTTATCGGATAAGCTCTCTCTCGAGGGGTTACAGCGTAACGTCGGAGGCTTTATTCAAGTCCTCCCTCGTCCGGAAGACTTCGGTATTAAAACGACCGGTACGGTCTACGTTAACGAGGACGGTAAGAATCTAAACCTACCGGCTAATCCTCTCGTCGCTCCGAGTAGCTACGACGTTCTCGTAGGTAATATCTTAGTCGAAGAAAAAATCTAAAAATAAAAAGGGGTATAAGGGTATGAAAATTAAGATTAGAGAGGTCGAGGTAAGCTCCTACTCTCTCCGAGAGGGAGATACGAGCTTTAAATGCGACCACGAACTAGCCGAGGTAGAACCGCCTTGTTGCTCCGGATTCGACGGCGGTCTTCCGTCCTGCGGTTGCGGAGGAAGCTATAGCGTCTACTGCTTCGACTGTAATAACGACGACCTAGAAGATTACGAGGTAGAGTCGATTATCGACGCTTATCTCGGTAACTTAGTCGACTCTCGGGAAGAACTCGAGGCTTGCTATGTATAGCCTATATAACGGCTACCGTCGTCCTCTATGGCGGAGAATCGCCGGTACGACTATTAACGTCCTAGCTATTGCCGGCTGGCTTCTAATCGTATTTTTACTAATCTCGATTATCTTCGGATTCTTCGACGAACTTTTAATAATGAGCTGGGAGGCTACCGAATAATGACTACTTTAGCGGAAGAATATAGAGCCGAGGAGATAGACCGTATTACTCGGTGGCTTAAAACGCAGGTCGACGAATATCGCTGTACGTATATACCGTCGCTACCGCTACACGAGCTACTAGCGTTTATTTATCCGGCTCGAATCGGCGAACTCGGAGACCTACTCGAACAGTACGACTCCGACTACTTTACCGAGGGGGATAATATGATTAAAGCTACTTATAACGGAAGCGATTTAGTCGTCGACGTTTTACCGATACTTAGAAAATTAAAGATAGACCCTCGTACTATTACCGAGGAATATCGAGGGGAGGAGACCGAGTAATATGTCCGGCGGACACTTTAACTATAAAGATAGCGAATTAAAGAACGAGATTTTCGACTGGGAAGAAAAAGTTACTAATCAGTTCGAAGACCTCGAGATAAGCGAGCTAGTATTCGACGTACTTAGCTTAATACACGATTACGACTGGTATATCTCCGGCGATACCGGACGAGAAGACTACCTTAAAGCGAAGCGAGATTTTAAAAAGAAGTGGCTTCGGAAGAATAACGTCGATACGCTCGAAAAGATTATCGACGGTAAAATCGAATCTACCCGAATAGAACTTAAAGAGATGTTAGGAGACCTAGAAAATGACGAGCAAAATTAAACTTCGAGATATGGTCGAAGACCGGCTTAAAAACGAGGAGGAGACTCGTAACTCGGATATTAAGCTAACTATAGCGATATGGCGTAAGTTCTACCCGAACTACGTTCTCGATACGTCGCAAGGCGATAAGAGCGGTATATTCCTCGACGCTCTATTTATCCTACCTCGGGAAGATAATATAAAGCGGATTCGAGCTAAGATACAGAACGAAGAAAATAAGTACCTACCTACCGACCCGAACGTCCGTAAGAAGCGTAAAATCTCGGAGGAAGCTTGGTACGACTATCTCGGCTACGCTCGCCGTAATCCGAATCAGACCGAACTCGGAGGTATCTAATATGGAAGAAAAAATACAAGAGCTATCTCGTAAGCTAACTAGAGTAGAGTTTTTAATCGAATCGCTTTACGTCGACGACGTAGAGAACGATATTCGTAACGCCGAACGCTGTCTTCGGGAGGAGGGTCGTACCCTCGAGATAGAAAATATCGCTAAGAACCGTATATATAACGCCGGTGCTAATCACGTTATCAACGAGATTCGAGAAGTACTCGGTCTCGAACGGCTCTATTTAAAAGGCGAGAAAGAGCGTATCGACGAGCAGATTAAACTCGGCTCTATGGGAACTCGGTTAGGCTACGACTGTCCGGAGCTAGACGAATCCGAATACGAAGCTACTCTCGCTAACGCTAAATTAGTCGTACTCGGCGAAGAAGCCGATACCTATTTAGTCCTCGGTACTAATTCTCCGGAGAAAGCTCTCGGCTGTATCCGTAAATACGAGCGGAGCTTCGGTCTCGACTCCGACGAGGGAGTCTATAACGAATATAAAAAGAATCCTAAATCGCTACCTCGAGTTAAAGTAGCTTGGCGTAAAGCCGACTTCGACGGCGAAGACGATTACCGTCATATGTTTAGCTGGAGCGAATCGAATACTAAGGATAATCCGAAAGCCGTCTACGCTTTCTTAGTAAGGATTTAACTATGGCGACTCGAAGCGTATCCGATTTGAGCGAAGATACTTTTAGAGCCTATCTTCTAGCCTTTTTACTCGACGCTCGTCGCCGAGGCATAGATATTAGCGAATACGATAAGGAGGTCGAGGAATATGCTAAAGCTAACGATTTACCGGCTTAACGAGACTATCGAAGTCGAGTTACCGCTCGACGATACTTCGAGCTTTAAGAGTAATACGGTCCAAGTCTACGGACGGATTAACCCGAAGTCCGGTATTCGAGAGGATATTCGGTATCGACCGTATTACCGGCGAACGATAGACGGCGTTCTAAACGTCTTCGCCGAGGAGGAGTTAACGCCTATGGATTAAATCGAAAGGACTATCTATTATGGGAATACTAATAATAATCTTCCTACTATGGCTAATACTTTTAGCTATCGTATCGAAGAAGTAACGGAGACCAGAAAAAATGCGACACTTCATAAAACACCTAAGCCTATTCGATAAGATATTCTTCTTACTATTCGTAGCTCTAGCTATCGTAAGCGGAATTACCGGCGACTGGAGAGGCGTAGTTTATACCTCCCTATTCGCTATCGGGATTCTACTACTTGCGGCTAAAGATATTACGATTAAGCACCAGACCGATTTAATCGAGCGACTCCTCGAAGTATCCGAGTACGCTATTAAAGCTCTAGGCGGTGGTAAACTAGTAAAGACCGAGACTATCGAGTTTAGTATCGAGAAGTCTCCTAAGAAAGCGGAGGGTAAAAAGCCTAATGAAAAAAAGCAACGTAACGAAAATACGCCTAACGCCGGAAGAAGTCGAAGCTCGAGAAGCCGAAAACCAGCCGGAAGCTCGAAGACCGCTAACGCCAAAAGAACAGGAACAGCTAGCGTTTCGAACCGGAAGTCGAGCGCAACGAAGAAAAATAGCTAAACGTAACGGATTCTTTAAAGATAAATCCGGTACGGTATGGCGAGAATCTAACCGTATGATTCGAGAAGAAAGAACCGACGTAGCTTTATAGCTCGTCGGTCTTTTTTTACGAAAAGCCTTTACAAAATAAGCGTTTACGATTTATACTATAAGTACAACTAATAAATTAAGGAGACCAGCCCTTATGACAAATAAACCAACCGTTAGCCTACAGGCGTATATACGCTCCGGTGCGGTACAGCAAGTTATCGGAGAGAGTATCGGCGGAGATAACGCCGGTAACTTTACGACCTCGCTTCTAAGCGTCGTTAATACGAATCCGGTATTACAAGACTGTCCGCCGGAGAGCGTAATTAAAGCGGCAATAACCGCCGCAAGTATGAAGCTCCCTATCGACCCGAATCTCGGCTTCGCCTATATAATCCCCTATAACAATAAGATTAAGACTAAAGAGACTCGTACTAAGCCGGACGGCTCTACTTTCGAAGTAACGGTCGAGACTTGGCAGAACGTAGCTCAATTCCAGTTAGGCTATAAGGGATTTATCCAACTCGCTCAACGCTCCGGACAATTTAAGCGAATTAACTCGTCCGACGTTCGAGAGGGAGAGTACCTCGGAACAGACCGTCGCTCCGGAGAGATAGAGTTCGACTTTATCCAAGACGATAAAGAGCGTAACGCTAAACCGGTTATCGGCTATCTCGGATACTTCCGTTTAAATAACGGCTTCGAGAAAGAGCTTTATATGACCGTCGAGGAATTACAGGCTCACGCTAAAAAGTACTCTAAGAATTACGCTAAATACGGTACAGGTCTATGGAAAGACCAGTTCGACGTAATGGCTAAGAAGACCGTTCTAAAGCTCCTAATTTCTAAGTACGGAGCGTTATCTACGAGCCTACAGCAAGCTATTCGAGCCGACCAAGCCTCTATCGACGGCGACGGCTATAACTACGTCGATAACGAGAAAGAATCTATCGTAGATACCGACGACGACTCTGATAAAAAGGGTAAGTCCGATAAAGAGAACGTAATCGAGGGAGAGACCGCCGACGACGTAGACCAGACTCCGAAAGAGCCTACCGAAGCCGAAGCTCCGCAGGACGAACCGAAAGTCGGCGAAGCCCCTAAGAACGAGGCTAAGGCTACTACGCCGGTCGAGACTCCTAAAGAAAAGCTACAGCGTAAAATCGCCGAGTCCGCTAAACGTCGTAAGGAAGAAGCCGAAAAAGGTACGCAGTCTACGCTCGTACCGGAAGACGAGGAGGCTAAGTAATGAATATCGAGACTAAGAACGGTAATATCGTATTTAAGAATCGTATCGCTCTCGACGACTTCGGCGAAGCTCTAGACCTTTACGACCGACTAATTAAGCTAATATCCGGCGACGATAATAAGACCGTTACCTTTAAAGAGTTTACCGACTGGCTCGCTACTACCGAATACGTTACGGTCGAGGAGGCGAAGTAATGCGACTATTTAGACGGAAGCCTAAGTTCGACTGGTCTCCGACTCAAAAGCGAGTTAAAGCTCGTATGAACGAGATTCTTGATATGCCTCTCGACGAGTTCGAGAAGTTCTCTAAAAGCGGTAAGATGTCGCTACTAGACCTAATCGCTTTCTCGGAGATAGAGCGGAAGCACAAGATTAGTAAGCTTAATAAAAAATAAGCTTTACAAGTAAGCGTTTACGATATAAACTAAGAGAGTCAATAACTAAATAGGAGACCAGCCCTATGCAACCACAAATAGACTACTGGAGTTATTCTAGTATGTCGGCGTTACTAAGTAATCCGCTAAACTTTAAGAAGAAGTATATCCTTAAAGTTTACGACGACCCTATGAGCCCTAGCGGAGTCGTCGGTACGGCTTGCCATAAGGTAGCCGAGGCGTATTTCGGGAACGGTAAGAGCGAACAAGAAGCTATCCAAGCCGGATACGACTATATCGCTTCCGTTAGCGAATCCGAGATAGATTACGGTAAGACCGGCTCGAGAGAGAAAATACTTAAAGACTTCGAACAAGGTACTCGATTCTTCTTCGAGGAGCTTCCGCAGTATCACGAGATACTAGGAGTCGAATACTCGATTACTACCGAGATTACGACTATAGACGGTAATACTCTACCTTTACCGGCGAAAGCTAAAATCGACCTAATCTCTAAGAATAAACTCGGAGAAGTAGAGGTCGTCGACTGGAAGTTTACCCGAGGCTATACCGACGCTAACGTAACCGACTTCGGTAAGTTCTTACAGGCTATGTTCGATTACCATATCGTACTAGCTAAGTTCGGAGAAGCTCCGGCTCGAGTTATCTTCCGAGAGGTTAAAATCTCGAAGAATAAAGATAATACTCCGCAGATACAGGACTACGTTATCGACTTTAAAGAGGGAACGATTTACGGCGACTTCGCTACGTTCTATAAGCTCTATAACGATACGACTAAGTACGTAAGCTCTCCGACCTCTATCTACCTACCGAATCCTAACGATTATTTTAACGGACAAAACTCGTTCGATAGCTTCCGACTCGGAATTATCGGTACGGAAGCTCCGGTAGCCGTTAAGCATAAGGTAGAGCAAAAGACTTTCGTCGATAAGAACTACGTCGCCTCCGCTACCGAGCGAGTCGAGAATAAAGACCTATCGGACGAGGAGCGTATCCGCTTAAAGCTACAAGAGTTCGCTATGCCGGTCGAGATGTCCGAGACGTTCGTCGGAGCGTCTGTTACTAAATATACGCTTAAACCGAGCCGAGGTATCGCTATGAGTAAGATAGCTCGAGTCGGTAACGATATAGCTCTCGCTCTAGGAGCGGAGAGCGTACGTATCGAAGCTCCGATTCGAGGTACTAACCTCGTCGGTATCGAAGTACCGTCTAAGAACCGGAAGCGTATCGACCTCGTAGAAAAGCACTTTCAGAAAGGAACGACGAATATCCCTATCGGAGTCGACGTATTCGGTAAGGTCCACTATAAAGACCTCGCCGATATGCCTCACTTACTAATAGCCGGAGCTACCGGTAGCGGTAAGTCCGTAATGCTAAACGTAATCCTAACCGCTCTAACGAAGCAGAATACGCCGGACGCTCTAAAGCTAATTCTAGTCGACCCTAAAGAAGTCGAGCTAGCCGGATATTCTAAGCTAAAGCACCTCGACCGACCTATCGTTACGACGAACGCCGGAGCTATCGAGGTAGTCGATTACGCCGTTAATCTAATGGAAGACCGCTATAAGCTCCTCGCTAAAGCCGGAGTAAAGAATCTCGAGGACTATAACGCTAAGAACGCTCCGCTCCCTCGCTACGTCGTTCTAATCGACGAGTTTGCCGACTTAATGATGTCGGCTAAGAAGACCGCTAACGTCGAACTCGATATTAAAGAGTTTACCGAGCGGATTAACGGAGTAGCTCTTAGGAAGCTCGTCGCCGGTAAGAAGATTACTCAAAAAGATATTACCGGTCTAATGAAAGAGCTTAAAGAAGAAGCGTTACCGGACGTAGAGACCTCTATAATCCGAATCGCCCAGAAAGCCCGAGCCGTCGGTATCCACCTTATACTAGCTACACAGCGTCCGTCGGCGGACGTAGTAACCGGTCTAATTAAGGCGAATATCCCGACTAAGATAGCGTTCGCTACGACTTCGGAAGTAAACTCTCGAATTATCCTCGACGAGTCCGGAGCGGAGGAGCTAATCGGTAAAGGCGATATGCTATTCCAAGACCCGAATAGTCGAGACCTAAAGCGTCTACAAGGCTTATACGTAAATTAAAGTAAAATAAGGAGACTAACCTATATGGGAGGTACTAAAAATGGCGGTAAAAAAATCGCAGAAAAGCTTACTCGAGAAGACCCTGATTACTATCGTAAGATTAGGTCTAAGCGTAAAAGCTACCCGAAGCACTCGGGGCAATTCGACCCAGAGACGGCTAAAGAAGCAGGAGCGAAAGGCGGAGAAAAAAGCCGTCGTCCGAAAGCGAAGAAGCTCCCTCGCTAAAGCGTTTAAGTTCGACCTTACGCCTGTTAAACTAAAGATTAGTAAAGGCGTAAAAGAGCCGAGCGACGAAGATTTAGCCGTTCTCGACTCTACCCTCCGAAGTCTAAAAGCCGAGGAGCGAGAAGATAAGAAGCGAAAGGCAAAACTCGAAAATGAAAAATCCAATACTAAAGACAATAGCTAAAGTAGTTCTCGGAATACTAGCGTTCTTCGGAGCTATCTTTATCGCCTTAATAATTTACTACTGGCCGGTAATAGATAGATTCGTTAACTGGTGCGAGTACTACCCTAATTCAGTCTCGGACTGTAGAGAGGAATAACTCTAATATGAAAACTAAACTAACTCTCCTAGCGATAGCGGTCGTAAGTCCGCTAATCGCTTACGGAGCGATAATCTTAACTACTCCTAATCCGGTACAGCCGGCAAGTGCGGCGAACGGCGACGGTTGTCCTACCGGTAGCTATAATATCGGTACTAAAGACGGCGTAAACCCTATTTGTAAGCTCGAGCCTACCGGTTGTCCGTTCGGAGATAGCGTACCTCTCGATAAGTGTACGCCTCCGCCGGATATAACCTGTAACGCCGACTGGTCTTACTGCGAACCTAAAAAAGAAAGCGAGCCGACTAATGTTACTAGCGGAACTAACGATACTCGGAGTACCCCGAGTCAAAAAGAACAACCAGCAAGTTGTACTAGCTCGAAGTAAGACCGGTAAATACTACCCGAAGAAAGTCGATACTCCGGCGTATAAGCGTTGGCATAAGAACTCTATCGACCAGATTTTAAAGCAGAAGCCGAGCCTCGAGATAGATTTTCCGGTTAACCTCGCCTGTCGCTTCTATATGGATACGACGCAGAAAGTCGACCTATCGGCTCTCTACGAGGGAATACAGGACGTTCTAGTCGAGCTAAACGTCTTAGAGGACGATAACTATACTATCGTCGCTAGCCACGACGGAAGCTTCGTAGCGGTCGATAAAGCTAATCCTCGTATGGAGATTACGATTACCTCGAAGCTCGAGGACGCTCGTATAATGCAACCGGAGACGATTAAGTTTATCGAGAAAGCTAAAAGAGAAAAAGATAACGGAGAGGAATTACCCTTTTAATGATTAAAACGATTCTAGCGTTCGATATAGACGGTACGCTAATAACTAATCTCGACCCCGAAAGAGAGCATAGCGTCGTATCGGAGAAAGAAGTACCGCACGACGATATAGTTAACGCTCTAAAGACCTTTAGCCGATTTAAGAACGTAAAAATAGTCGTATGGTCCGGAGGCGGTAAGAAGTACGCCGAGACTATCGGTAATCGCCTCGGTCTCGACCCTTACGTCTGGAGATACGCTAGTAAGCTCGAAGCTCCTAATCTAATCGCTCTCGGCTACCCTATCGTAGCTATCGACGATATACAGGAGTGTACTCTCGGCGACGTTAACCTAATCGTAAGGAATAAGTAGCCGTTATGGGTGGGATAATACCGTTAAGTCGTCTAACTATAGGCGACTTATTATGTTTACGAGGCGAGTACGTTATAGATAGCGACCGAGGTATTTTAAAGAAAATGCGAAAAAGTACTGGACAAAAAAGCGTTAACGTGATAGACTCATAGTAGGTTAAGAAATAAAATAAATAACCTAAATAAAAATTAACAAACGAGTATCGTTACCCTCTACCGTAAGGTAGCTCCCTAGTAAGGAGAGAAGCCGAACACCGACTACTATCGGTACGTAAGCGGACGAAAAGCCTAATAAAACCGTAGAGAGTAACGGTACTCGAAAAAAGACAAGGAGACCAGCCCGATGTCAAAAGAACAACTAAACGAAAAAGCCGAGGGAATAGTATCTAACTTCCTCGCTAGTACTTTCGTAACGAACGTAAAGCTCGTAGCTAAGACCGTCCGTACGCTCGTACTAATCCTCGCTCCGCTAGCCGTAGCCGGATACCTATATCAAACTCAAGCCGATAAGGTCGTATTAGCTATCGCTATCGTCCTCGCTATCGTCGGCGGAGTAAACCTAGTTAAGTTAGCGTTCTCGTACGAGAAGCTCGCTACCGGCTCTAAGAAGCGTCGATAGTGATATAATTAGGGAGCTTATGTTAAGCAATATGAAGTACGTTATTTACCTATTAGTAGCTTTCGTAGCGGTAACGCTCGTCGCTCCTAATATCAAATTCGAAAATACTAGAACGGCTAAGACTACTCCTATAGCTAACTCCGAAGTAAAGGCGGAGACGGTAAAGGAGTCGGTTAAAGTCGCTAATACGCCGGTCGTAGAGCCTCCTAAAGAGCGTCCGTTTAGCGAGCTATCTTTAGAGGAGAAGATTAAGGCTAATCCGAATAACTGCGATTTAACGAAGCAAGTTATGTACGAAGACGGTAGCTGTCATAATACGACGGTCGCTCCGGCTTCCGCTCCTACCCACGCTATAACCGGAGGCGGAGACTGCGAAGCTTCTATTCGCCGAATCTTTCCGGCTAGCGAACACGCTCGAGCTATTCGGGTAATGGTACAGGAGTCGAGCCGTAATCCGGCTATCCATAACTATAATCCGAGTACCGGAGACGATTCGTACGGTTGCTTCCAGATTAACCTAGCCGGTAATAATAAGTACTCTCGTCCGAGTCCGGCGGAGTTAGTAATCGCCGATAATAACGTAGCTTTCGCTTATAAGCTATGGCAGTCTACCGGTTGGTGTTCTACCGGAGGGTGGCTAAATACTGGTATTAAAGTCGGTATCTGCTAGAATTAGAGCTTAGAGGTTTATCCGACTATTAAGTTAGTCGACTCGAAAATAAAAATATCGAGTATAGTTTAGGGAATAAAAATAGACGGCTGTGCGAGAGCCGTCTATTTATTTTTATTGAGGTAGTTTTAGTTTAGGTAGCTCCGGAGGGGGTGGGCACCGCCGGAACTACTCTTACTATAACATTAGCGTTGTAAAAAGCTAGGAGCGATTCCTTTACTCGGGTCGGTCGTCGATTCGTGCTTATATCGGTCGATAAGCTTAATTAGACCGGTAATAAGAGCGAGGACTACGAACGATAGGTTAAAGGTCTGTCCGTAGATTACGACGTTAATATCGTTTAATTGACCGCTAGCTAGTAAGTTAGTTAGGAACGTCGCTACGAGAGCGAGTAGTCCGAACCAGATAAAGCGAGCGAACGATTTACCTACCTCTATTAAAGCTTGTTTATTCATAGTATTATTCTCCTTTTTTCTTAAATATAGGGAAGTTCTTAAACAGATTACCGAAGAAGTCGCTAATAGCCTTTAGGAACGCTTCGATTAGACCGAGACGAATCTCTACGTCTCCGTTACCTGGAGTCGTCGGGTCGGTATCTATCGGAGTCTCCGGTACAGGCTCGACCGGTACTTCCGGAGCGTTCGGTAGCTCTACGAGCGAATCAGCCGGCAAGCCCCAGACTTTACCGTTCGTCTGAGCCCACTTAGAGCGGAAGTAGAGCTTATTATCGCTTAGAGTCGTCTTATCGACTATATCTACGTCCGTACCGGCTTTAATAACGTCTCCTATCTCGGTCTTCGTCGTAAGGTCGATAACTCGTAGGTCTCGGTCGGTACGGAGCTTACGAGGATTCTCTAGCGGTACGAAGACGATAGCCGGAGGAGTCGGTACTTCCGGAGTCGGAGTCGGCGGAACTGGTATCGGCGTAGGAGCGACGTAATCCTTAACGTCGGCTACGTTAATACCGTTCGTAGCTCGTATATTACCGTCGTTATAGCTATAAGCCGTCATATAGTACTTACCGCCTCGAGCGTTCGTAGCGATAGCTACTACGTCGATAGTATCGCCGATATTAAAGGCTTTAATCGCCTTAGCTTGCGACCACTCGGTAAAGTTAAAATCCCATAGGTTAGCGAGTTGCTTCGTAACTTCTACTCGCTTAGGAGTAATTCGTTCGTAAGTAATCTTAGATACCGGAGGAGGAGTCGGCGTAGGAGCTGGAGCGTTCTCTCGAGCGATTCTAGCCTTAGCGTTATTCCATACGGCGAGAGCGTAGCCTTTATTCTTTAGGTCGGCAGGACATAGCGTATAAACGGAGCTAACGTCTTGGTGGAACGTAAGAATAAGATTCGGATAGACCTTTAGACACTGGTACATAAGCTCCTGTAGCGTATCGAGCGTCGACTGGTCGTAATAACCTCGCCAGTCTCCCCGAGTTTCGCAAGTAATAGACTCTTGATTCGATACGAAGTTACCGTTCGTATAAGGAGTATCGTTAGTATCGACGTACTGTTCGTAGTAGCCTTGTCCGGCGAAGAACGTAGAAGACGCTCCTCGGTTAGCGTTAGCCCAGAGATAGCGGAGGGTAGACTCGAATCCGGCGGTATGGTGTACCGTAAAGTACTTAATAGCTCGTCCGCCTCTACCGGCTTGGTAGTTACTAGGGTGTGCTGGATAAAATCCGGCTATTCCTGCGATTCTCATAGTCTTGGTCTCCGTTTATTAACTATCTCGATTATAGCACTATTCCTTAGTCGAGCCGATTCCGGCTAACTTATAGAGAGTCCATATCATAATAGCGGAGAACATAGCCGTAGTAGCGTTAGAGAAAGCGTAGGCGATACTAATAGTCTTTATAGCGTTCGGTCGACCGAGATTATCGTTAAAGAGCGTAATCCAGTCGATTACGATAGGTACGAGGTTTCCGAGGAGGATAACTACCGAGAGAATAAATAGTACTCTACGAATCCGGTAGACGCTCGTCTGTTGTAATTTAGATAACGAGGGAACTAACGAGAAGTCTATCTTTTTTCCGAATAATTTAACCTGCTTTAAGATAACCGATACGATAAAGATAACGGATATAATCCTCGCTAGTAGGAGGTATAGAGCTATTGTCTGTATATCTAGAGTCATTTTATGCCTTTTTTTTCGTTGGTGGGTTATGTGCCGCTAGGTATATTTTAATTGTAAAGCCGTTTTGAACCAAGAGGCTATTAAGCTCGTCGGAAGCTTTCTTAGCTTTCTCGATAACCTCGTCCTTAGCTTTTTCGTTTGCGATAATCTCTACGACAGGGTCGCTAACAGGGGTGTCTCGAACGACGATAGGCTCGGCTATCGTCTCGGTATTCTTTTTTCTGCGGAATAATCCCATAGAACTATGCCCCTCCGTCTCGTTTTACAGCTTCTATTTTACTCGCTAGAAGCGTATTAGACCGTGAATTACCTTGCAAGACTGTTAAGACTTTCTCGGTCGTAGCGTTACTCTCGATACGGCGAGCCTCGATAATATCTTCTTTTTCTTTCTGTAATTGCTTAATCTCGAGACTATGAGCCGTTCGGTCGCTCTCTCTACTATTATACAACTTAATACAAACCCAACCGAGGACGAATACGGCGAACCCTAGTACGCCCTGCGTAAAGAGGTAGCTCGTAATCCCTGCGGTCGGGTCCATAGTTTAAAGATTCTCTTTTACCCAGTTATCGGATAATACGATATTACCGTCCTCTAGGTCTTTAAGGATAATATCTACCGCCTTTTTACGAGCGTCTTTCTCCGATAGGTCTTTAGGAACTGGTCCGGCTTCTTTATCCTCTACTTTAGAGTCGCTTAAAACCGTACCGTAACCGAGAGCGTCGAGCCTAAAAATCCAAGCTTTAGCCGGAGCGTCTTCTATAAGAGTAAATACTCCTAGTTTTTCTACGGCTTCTTTAGCTAGTTCGATATTAGTCATTTTAGTAAACCTCCGTATGTAGCGTTAAGTGATGATGAATACGACCGTTAAAGGTAAGCGAGCCGGACGAGTACTGACTACCGATAAAGCAAGAGTTACCCTGCATACCGAAAGTAGCGTGAGCTGCGAAAGCTCCGTTATAAGTCTGCGTAACTCGAACTGTTCCGTTATTCATATCGGCGACTCCAGTAGGAGGGTTAACCGTAGTACCGCCGTCTCGGTTTCCACCGGATACGGATACGTTCTTATCGGTATAGCTCCACCACTCCTTAAAGCGACCGAAGTCGACTACTTTCCAACCTGCAGCGTCGGTATAGATAACCGGTAGAGACGGAGTTCCTAACGGTTGATGAGCGATAGAGTAGCTAGGCGAAGTAATCGCTTCGTTATTAAGCGTATATAGGTTAAAGAAGTTAACCGTTAGGCTCGTAGATGTAAGAGCGACGATATAGCCGTACTTCGTACCGCCGGTCGACTGCGTAATCTTAATCCACATACCCTTAGCGTATTTAAGCGTAGCGTTACTCGGAACGGTAATAACTCCGATTTTAGTCGTCGAGTTCCAAGAACTAAACGTCCAAGATTCTCCGGCGGCAGTAAAGCCTAATTCCGGAATACCGAAAGCGTTAGCTACGGTAATCTTTTTAGCGATATTTGCCGAACTATCTAGTACGACGAGATAGTCGTCGGAAGCTAGGCTCGTTAGTTCGGTTAAAGCGGATATTCTACCCATTTTTTATATTCTCCTTACGTTATTGTAGCATTAACTTGGCTCTGCCGGATTATTCTTATTTTCGACGACCTCGAGGTTACGTTTAATATCCTCGATTCGTTTATTTACTCGAGGTACGTTATAGGTTAGCTCGAGAGGCATTATATCCGGTCGGTAATCTTTCGATACGCTCTGTACGACTATAGCGTCGACTATAGTACCGAATCCTATAAATCCGACGGTCTCTCCTACGGCTACGTCCTCTAGGTAGAACGTACCGTCTTCGGTTATAGTTACGTCTCCGGCGTAGAGAGGGTCTTTAAACTGGTCTATAACTCCTTGCGATAGAATTACCGCCGTAGCCGAGTCGGTTACTCGGTTATCTGACCTTTTAGCTAGACCCTTTCGAGTACCGGAAGCCGGAGTCTCTCGAGTTCGTTTAAAGAGGTTAGTAGGACTACCGCCTCCGGAGAATAGAACGTCGTTAACGACTTGCTCTATAGTCTTAACGATTTTACCGTCGACGACCGACTGACCCTTACGAAGCCACCTATCCGGAGTATCTCGCTTCTCTCTGAAGTAAATCGTATCCGTACCGAAGTCGTAGTAGTAGTACCAGTTAGCCGGAGCTAGCTCGAGAACCTTATCTATCGCTTCTTTAATCGTATTCGTATTAAACGTATAGCTAACGAGCGTCTCGGTAACTTCGATAGAGTCGGCGGTATAGTTTATATTAGCTCCTCGAGAGCGAGCGAAGTCGACGATAGAGCGGAGAATCTGACTCGGGTCTTTAGATAGGAACGGTACGGAAGTATCGCCTCCGGCTTCGTAGAGCGTAAAGGCTATATCTTTACTCGTATCGTTTACTAGTCCGGTATCGTTCGTATAGTACCAGAGAGAACCGCCGGAATAAGTAGACGGAGCGAGACCGAAGTTAATAGGATACGTTACGTTACCGCCGGTCTTAGCTTGACTCGTCGTAAACATAAAGAAGTAAGTACCGGCAGGGAGCGTTATCGGACTATCGAATACTACGTCGGTATAAGGCTCGGGAGTATCTCGGTTAGCGAAAGCCGAACCGCCTCCGTAAGCAGTTCCGAAAGAAGACGGAGTACCGCCGAATATACTAACGCTAAAGTCTACGTCGAAGTACCAGCCGGCAATAGCGTTTAAACGGACTTTAGAAAAAGTCTTTTGAGCCGCAATAGTAAAGCTCTGATATAAAACGTCGTAGTCGGTCGGACCACCTCCGGCGATACCGATAGTATTATTATACGGACTAAGGTTATTCGGTAAGCCGGTATCGACGTAAACTACGTCGTCCGTCTCGAGTATGATATTAGCTAAATCTTGAGAGAACGAGCGAATCTCTGTACGAATCGGCGAGCCGTTAAGAGGTAGCTCCCATCGAGGTACGTAACCTCTAAATATAGTTCTACCGAGTGGGTATCCCTCCTCGACGAGAATCGTAGAACCGTCCTCGTTAAGAATAGGCGAGTCGTCCTCGTTTAAGAGAGGCTCGAATTGTCCGTAAATAGCGTCTACTTCGACTTGATGATTCGTATCGAGGGTCGTACCGTTACCGAGTCCGATTACCGGCGAAGTATCTATTAAGAAAGGCGAGTCGTCCTCGTTCGTTAACTGCGAATCGTTTTCGTTAAGTAGGTAGTCGACGGCGGATTCTAGCGTTAGGTCGTTACGAGCTAGAGTAATAGGCATAGAGCCGATTACGTTATTTATCTCTTGCTTAAAGCTAGGGTCGTTCGCAGGGTCTTTCCAGTCTCCTAAATAGTCTCCGTCTTCGGAACGGACTTTAAAGCGATATTTTTTCTGCGGAGCTTCTCGATTAGGAGGATTAACGTAGACCGTACCGAAAGACGAGGCGTTACCGTTTACCTCTATATCCCAAGAGAACGTAAAACGAATCTTAATAGCGTCGTATTGTACGGTATCCGTACCGCCTCCGGTACTAGGATTCTGCGTATCGAACGTAGCCTCTATACCGGTTACGATAGCGTTATCCGGAATAGTAGGATTAAAGTCTTTTAGAACTAGGTAATAAGCCTTATTAGCGTACGTACCGCCGGAGTAGGTATAGCGACCGATTCCGAACGCTACGCCGAACTTACGGCTTTTTACGTCCGCTCCTGTCATACCGCTATGACCCCATACGTTAGAGCTACCTCCGGCGTTAGCGAAAGGGTATTGGTCGTTAGAGGTTACGACGTTATTAGCCGTATCTATAACGTCGTTAATAACTAAATGACCTTTCATTAGAGCGGCAGTATTTACGCCGGATAGGTTTACGAAGCTAAAAGTAGCGTAAGAGCCGTCGTCTAATAAGAGGTCGTCGAGTTCTACCCAAGAAGTATCGCCGATAGAGTCGTCGGTAGTAGCTATTCTCGGTAGTAGCCAGTCGGTCGTAAAGGTCGCCATAACCTAGACCTCCCCGATTACTATATCTCCGGAGTTTATCGTAAGACTATTACCGGCGTTAAGTTGAATCGGTAAGTCGAACGCTCCGAAGTAAAGTAGATTACCTCCCGAACTAGCGTCTCTAATACCCCAGTGAGTAACCGTCGTCGCTGGCATACTCGAGAACGTCTCCGAAGTATTAGATACTTTAGAGCCTCCTACGGCGTTAGCGAACGAAAGCTGTTGTCTAGCGTAAGAGCCTCCGACTACTTCCGTACCGCTATCGGCGACGGTAGGATTCGTCGTATATAGAGCGAGGTAGGTATTAGTCGGCATTGTAAAGCTCGCCTCGCCGAGAACGTGCTTAATAACTTTATTCGCTAAATATGTTGATTTTACCGCTAACATTAGAGCCACCTCCTATAGTAGTCTGAGAAAATATCTACGTTAATACTCGTAGCGTCGAAGCTAAACTCGAACGTACCGCCGGTAGGCGACCATATCGGGAACGTACCGTCTCCCTCGATTATCTCATTATTTTTATAAATAATCTCGTTAAACGAGTCGATAGTTACTACGTCTCCGGCTTCGAAGATTCCGGTTACGTCCATATAGGTATTTTCGATAGCGTTACCGATAGAAAGCGTAGCGAAGTCGTCGTCCGGATTTATCGAGTTAATCGTAATTACCGTAAGAGGTTGAGCGAAGTAAGAGCCTCCTCCGACTACCGGTATATTAGTAGCGGTCGTAATACCGGTTTCGTCGACGAGAGTAGTCTTCGTAGCGTCTTGAGCGAACGGATTAGGAGCGACGAGCTGTAAATTAAAGCCCATACGAGATACGTCCGTACCCTTTCTAGCTATCTGTAGATTCTCGACTCGTACGCCGTTCCAGATTCGATAATCGCCTAGATAGCCTAGCTTAAACTCTAGACCTCGACGATTTACGTAGCTTTTAAGCTGGTCTAACGCTCCGTCGGCGTTAAACTCCGTATCGGCTTGAATATAGCCGGTAAGGTTAATCTTACGGTCTTTAAACTTCTCGAAGACGGCTTTCGCTCCGTCTTTTCTCGCTAACTGAATAACGTCGACGACTTTCGGAGGAGCGTTAAAAGCGTCGGTCTCTACGATACGTAAATAACCGGCTTGTAAATCTAATCCGTCTAATACGACTGCTCTAGCCATTTGTCGGTACTCCTTGTTCCGCTAACTCGCTAATACGGTTAAACCTCTCCCAGAAAGCCCGAGAAGCTTCCGGAGTCTCGTTAATAATAGTACCGTAGTTAGCGAACGAAGTACCGCCTCCTCCGAGACCTTGACCGTCTGCTAACGCTCCGAGGATTCTCTTAGTCTCGGAGTTATTATAAACGTCCGCTCCTCGAGGTAGCGATACTAATTCTCCGCCTTGACCTCGAACGTCGCCGACTACCGCCATACCTCCGCCGAAGTTTCGAACTCCGGTATAGAAGTTAGGTACGGAGAGATTACCGATTTTCGGTATATTAACCCCTGGGATTTTATTTATCGCTCCGGTTGCGGCGTTAATCGTATTTATTACGCCGTTAATGATATTAACCGCTCCCGAGAGGATACCTCGTACCGCTCCCTTAAACGCTCCGCCGATAGCGTCTCCTACGGACGCTCCGATAGAACCGAAGATAGAGACGATACTATTCCATACGCCCCTAAAGTATCCGGCTACTCCGTTAAAGATATTCCTAATAGCGTTAAAGGCGTTCGAGAAGACTCCGGCGAACCAACCGATAATAGGAGAGAAGATATTTACGATACCTTGCCATATACCGGCGAAGAAGCCGGTTACAGCCGACCATATCGAGACGATTATATTCCACGCCGTACCGAAGACTCGAGCGTAGAAGCCGACTACTTGATTAAAGATAGCGACGATTCCGTTCCATACTCCGGTAAAGAAGCCGACTGCGGCGTTCCATATCGTTACGACGACGTTCCAAGCGGCACTAAATACCGAAGCGTAGAACTGTACTATCGGAGTAAAGATAGCGATTATAAAGTTAATTACCCCTTGAAAGAACGTCTTAATCGTCTCCCAGTGAGTAATAATTAAGCCGACGGCTAGAGTAAACGGCCAGAATAAGACCGCTAGAATCGTTAATCCCCACTTCTGGAAGAATCCGACGATAGCGTTAAAGACCGCCTTAACTCCCTCCCATAGACCGGTAAAGAAGCTTACGATACCTTGCCACGCCTTAACGATACCGTCGATTATTGGTCCGAATACGCCCTGTACCCAATTTACGAAGCTCTCGAACGCCTTTTTAACGGTATTCCAGAGACCGATAAAGAACGCCTTTAAGGTATCCCAGTTCTTATAGATTAAGAAAGCGAGACCGGCGATTACGAGAATAATAGCGGTAATAGCGAGGATAATCGGGTTTGCGGCTAAGAAAGTAAAGGCTACGTTTAGAGCTTTTACGGCGGTTATAACGTGTCCGATTACCATAATTAGCGGTCCAAGTGCGGCGACTACGCCGACGGCGATTAAGAGAGCTTTCTGCTGTCCGTCCGAGAGCTTATTAAAGAAGTCGAGAATCTTACCGCCGGTCTCTAATACGGCGTTATAAGCCGGAGCGAGCTTTTCTCCGAACTGTGCCGAGAGTTCTTTAGTCCTCTCGGCTTGAATACGAGTCTTATTAGCGATACCGTCCGAAGTACGAGCGAAGTCGCCTTGAGCGTTCTTCGTCTTCTCCATTACGTAGTTATATCGAAGCTGTACTAACTCGGCTTGACTCATTTCTTGCATTGACTTGTTAATACCCTTAGAGCGAGCGAACTCCTCTAGGTTAGTCTGTGTCATAACGATACCGAGACCCTTTAGAGCCTCCGTCTCTCCGGTATAGATACCGGCTAAGGCGGTTTGCGCTCTTTCGAACGAGACGTTCTTAAACGAAGCCATATCTGCCCCGAGTTGCGTTAAGCCCATAGACATTTTTGCGGCTTCCGCTTGCGTCTGACCCATACCCGTACCCATATCGCCGAATAGAGCGGTAGCGTCGAGAGCCGACTGTCGAGCGAGACCCATACTCTTAATAGAGTCTTGAGCCCACGCTTTAACGCTAGCCGACTGCGTACCGAAAGATACGTCTACCTTATTAAGCGTCTCCTGTAAGTCGGAGAACGCCTTAACGGAAGCTCCGGCACCGGCGAGTACCGGTAACGTAAAGCCGACGGACATCTTAGCTCCTACGTCTTTCATACGACCGCCGACTCTGTCGAGCTTTTCGTTAATACCGTCGAAGCGACCCTGCGTTTTCTCGAGCTGTCCGTTAGCCTCGTCGAAAGCACCCTTAGCCCTGTTTTGAGCCTCGATTAAGATTTTTAGTTTTGCTTCGTCTGTCATAGTCTAATGATACCACCGTTACCTATTTCGGAGGAGTAGGAGCTGTATTACGCTCGTACTCCGATTCCGTCTCGGATTTAATTTTAAGTAGCTCGATAAACCAAGCCGGTTGCGAAGCGTATTCTTGATAAGTCCAACTCATTGAGGCGCAGAGAACGGCTACCGAGAAGCGAGGGTCTTCTATCTTACCTCGTCCGTTAGCTAGGACTTTGTAGTACTGGTCTCTGAGCCGTTGGCTTTTTTTTCGTCGATACCGTCTTCGTTAATTACCTTATCGACTTCGGCGAGTACGAACTTATAATCGGCACTTCGCATAGCTAGAACCGACTCTACGACGTTTTGCTCGTTACCGTCGACCGAGATTACGACCGCTTTAATAGAGGCGTTCTCTTGGTCGGCTATCATAGTATCGGATAACTTCGGCTGTAGCTTCTTACCGTCTACGCTAGTACCGACTCCGGCGAACATAGCGGAGTCGATAGCTTGCGAATCCTTACCGGTAATCCAGTCTTTAAGAACGACTTTCGCTTTACCGATAGGTGTTACTACTTCGTGTGTTGTTACGTCTGACATATTACTCTGGTCTCCTAATTATTTAACTAACTACTATTCTCTAGTAATCTGAACCGTCTTGCAAGTTCGTAAGCCTTGCGCTAATCATAGCGTCGTCGGTTACGGATACTAAAGCTTCGAAGTTTAGCGTCTGCTTTAGAGGGTCGTTAGCGTCCCAACCTCGTTCGAACTCGCTAAAGACTACTTCGTTAAGGTCGAAGCGTAGCTCGGGGTTATGACCGCTTCCGAGGTCTACGGTAGCGTCTACCATAGATAGACGTACGGCTCGGTGCGTATTAGCGAAGACGTAATCTCGGTAAGTAGTATTTTCGAAGTAAAGCTCGATAGAACCGGTAACTCCGAACTGCTTGTTAATTATATCTTCCGGTTGCTTAGAACCGAGAACGTAGAGAGCCTCGGCGTTCTTAGCGACTTCCATAGAGAAGCTCGTTACGTTAATCGCACTTGCGGCGTCAAGTCCTGCGGCGTTAGCGGCAAGTTTTAGGCTAACCATACTCGGGATAAACTCTACTTCGTTCGTAAACGCCGGAGCGTTCGTTACCGTAGCGGACTTCTTACCGATAAGGTTAATAGTACGCTTTACGTAGTCGTCTACGGCCACTTCGAGCGACCAAGTGTTAATCATAGCGAACGGAGAGCGTACGTCCTGTACGTCGTCGACGTAGCTAACGCTTAGGCTCTTATGGTCGTTATTATTAGCTAGCTCGTAAGCGTGGTCGAAAACGTCGCTAGTACCTCGTTCTGTAGAGGTAGGAGACTGACCGAATAGAGCCGTAAGCTCCGCTCCGATAGAGTCGATAAAGACTTTACCGCCGTATTCGCCCTCGCTCCACTCTTTAATAATATCTGCGTCGTTAAACTCCTCGATACGACCCATAGCCGAATCGTTCTTAACGTATTCGACTTTATCGTCGAAAGAATAACTCTGTACTGGTACGAAAAAAGTAGGAGCTACGGCAGTACCCTGCGTCGCCTCTACAGCTATTCCGATAGCCCCAGTACGACCGATAACTTTAGCCATTACTTAGCCTCCTCTTTACTTTCTTTTAAGTGAACTTCTAGAGCTTTTTGAGCCTCTTTAAGACTTTTAGCTTCGACAATAAAACCGTGTCTAGTAAAATTATACACTCTACCGTTAGAAGTACGCTTAGTTTCGACTTCTTCGCTTTGTACTGATGTAGATTTTTCTTCTTTAGCCATTTAGATAACTCCTAGCTTAATGATACTATAATACGCTTATTTAATATAGATTCGCCTTACGTTGCGTCTTCTCGACGTTAAACCTAAGAATCCCCTCTACCGAGAAGATATTAGAGCCTCGTTTTTCGATACCGAGACCGTAATCTATTAGGAGTCCGTCGTCTAAGATAGAGATAAAGAGGTCGTCCGCTAGCTTCTGATTCTTCCTAAGAGCGTAGGCTAGCGTATTATGAGCTAATTCTTGCGTCGTAGTATCTCGCTTCTCGATTAGCTCGTAGAGAGACGAAGTACCTCGGGATAAATCGAACGAGGTATTAAGGTCGGTCGTATAGTCGACGATTACCGCCATTACGATACTCGTAACGTGCCGGTCTAGCATTGTACCGTCGGAGAGGACTCTCGTACCGTCTCGAGCTACGGAGACGACCGGTAGAGCCGACTTAGCCGGAGCGAGGGTATCGCCGTAGATATAATGACCTACTAGCTCTCGTGGTCCGTCTCTTTCGAGCATATCTATAATAGCCTTTAGAATCGGGTCTCTATATTCGGATAAACTCATTAGCTTGTACTCCCTTTACGAATAGCGTCGTTTACGTGCTTCTGGAACTCTCGTTGAATAAAGCGTTTACGCTCGTCGTCTATCTTCATCATAACTCGGCGAGGTATCTTTTTTCTAGGTTTATTCGACTGGTGGTACTTAAAGTACGGAGTCGGGTTAAAAATCTCGATATAGTCCGGTCCAAGCGACTGCTTAAAGTTACGTCGCATAGCTCCGGTCTTCTCGAGTAGAGGGTGCGGTAGATTATCCTTACGTGGTACCCAACGTCCGAATAACGCCCCTCGTTGGCTAAAGTTCTGGTCGAACGTACCTCGAAGCTCTCCGCCGATACGGAATAGCGGTATCTTCCAGTTACTAATATCGTTCGGAATAGTTAACAGCCGGCGACTTAGTTGCTTTTCTCCCTCGAGGCTTACGTTTAAAGTAATCATTTAGTCGCCTCGCATAAAGTGTTCGGTAGAGTTTACGCTTTCGTTAAAGGTAGATAGGTCTCGATTACGAGGGAAGATATTACCGTCGGAGCGAGCCGAAGTCCGGACTCGAGCGGTCGAAGCGTTACCTCCGCTTTCTTCGTCGATATACTCCTGTAGGAGAGATTTAGCGGTAGAGAGTCGCTTATAGCCGTCCTTAGACGTATTCTCGGTATCAGCGTTAAGTCCTTGGTCTCGGATAAGGATAAGTCCGGCGGCATAAATACGGACGACGGTCTGTACGATAGGCGGTACGTCTACGTCCGTCCACGCTCCGAAGTCGATAATACCGTTAATCTTACGCTGTACGTAGCTAATAGCTTCCTTACGGTATTTTGCGACCTTAGTATCGTTAATACTCGAGTGGTAGTAAGTACCTAAGACGGTAGCTCCGTTAGCCGGAGCGTCCTTTAGCGAGATTTTACCGGTATTAGCGTCGATAGCCGATACTTCTACGGCGTTATCGTTTACGTAGACTACTACGTCTCCGGAGCTAGTATCGACGTTTAGAACGTCGTCGTAGTTCGAATCGACGACGTAGGTACGCTTAACGTAATAATTAGTATTAGAGCCGTTAGCGAGACCGGACAGAGCCTCTAATTTATTTAAATGCTGGTGTCCGGCTTCTTCTCGTATATCTTGTAGGGAAGAATAATCTTTTTCGCTAACGACTGCCATACTAACTACTCCTAGTTCGTTTTAATTTAAGAAGTAGCTTCCTCGGCTGGATTGTTAGCCTTGGCGTCGACTATCGCCTGTGCTACTTCGGGTTTACCGCTAAAAGCTTCCGGATTTTCGATACCGGTCTCTTTCGCTAGAGCGTTAAGCTCGGCTCGAGAGTTATCTTTAACGAGTTGGTCTACAGAGACTTCTTCGCTATCGACTTGATTTTCTGTGTCTTCCGATACTTCCGTATCTTCGTCGCTAGCTTCTTCCGAATCGCTAGTAGACGTATCTTCGCTAGAGCTATCCTCTGTCGAAGTGTCTTCTTCGGTTTCGCTATCGGTTGTTGATGTGTCGACTTCGCTATCGCTAGTCGTCTCGCTTGAGTCCGTCGAGCTTGAAGACTCGCTCGCCTCCTTAATTGTGAATCGCTTATCATTTTCGAAAGCCTCTACTTCCTCTTTAGTTAGGTCTAGAACTTGAGGTACTTTAACTTCGAACTGACGACCGGCTCGCCACATAGTTTTTTTAGCTCCGGAAGCCGCAACGTGCGACATTTCCACTTCGTAAGATTTAGTCTTAGCCATATAATTGGTCTCCTTTAAACTGATTAGTTAAACGCTTAGTAGAGAGGTAGGAGAGGCGAACCCCTCCTAGTCTCTAGCTACTATTATAGGCTAGGCTACAATGTTACCGATAGCCTTTTGGTAAAGACCGTAACCGGCATTACCACGCCAGTAAGTACCGTAGTAGTTCTTCTTGCGCATAAAGTTAGGCTCTGTACCCTCCTCTAATGCTTCGAACGGAATAAACTCACGCTCTTGAAGAACGAAAGGCTTAATAACGCCAGCGACGTTAAGCAGGTACCAGTTATTAGTATCTGTAAGCCAGTCTACGACGAGGATACGAGCTTTACCCTTATTGGTGTTTGTAGCACCGGAAGCGTCTCGTTCTGCCTCGAGGATTTGCTCTGCTGTGTTTTCCAATTCTGGAGGTACAACTAGAAGCAAGTCCATATTACGGTTAATAGTAGGACGACCGCTATCGTCTTTCATACGGCGGAGTGCGCCTCGTGCGGCGTTAAAGCTTGTTGCGCTAAGAGCGGTAGTAAGCTTGTTACTCTGCGTAGCTCCTGTTTCGCCGACTGGGTGGTCGGTGTCGAAGAAGTACTGACCGTCGTAAGCTAATTCGGTTGTACCGTTAGGTAGCAACGTCTCGAAGATTAGCTCGTCTGGGAACGCCTTAGCCGATTCGCCGATACTCTTAGCTTGAATACCGTACTGACCGGTCTGGTCGTCCTTAATATCTGCGTGTTTAACTTCGATAGAAGCTTCGTATTCTTCGTTTACGATAGTGTAAGTGTGAGCTAAGAGCTTTTTAGGAACTCGCTCGCCTTCCATTTTTCGCATACGAGGAATAGAACCAATCCAAGCGTAGTTCTCGCTACGTGCGGTTGACGGAACTTTCGTCGCTACTTCTTGCCAGTAAGTTACGGTGTTGTTGTAACCCTCGAAGAAGTTAGTTAGAAGTCCTTTTGCTAATACTGAATCCATAGTATTTTTTTCCTTAGACTTTTATTTAGTTAATGTTATCGCTTGCTACCGAAAGGGTAGAGAGCTACTCGAACTACGCTCGAGCTTTCGACTTTTTGTATTCGACCACATACAACGTCGTTAGTAGTAGTACCGGCTACGTCTACGGTCTGATTATCAGACAGAGTAACTTCGTCTCCTACGTTAGTTTGTGCCGCACTAAAAGCGGACTTAACCTGTACGATACCGCCGGAACGAACGACGATTTCCTCGTCTCCTGCCGCACCTGCGCTATTATCTTTAGTTTCTTGAGCTACACCGGCGAAGACCGCACCTGCGTCGTCTCCTGCGTTTACGGCGTAACCGCTCGAGTTAACGCTAACTAAAGCTCCCTCGAAAATCTTTTCTGCACCCATTTTAAGAGCGAACTGTACACCCTGTTGGTGCTGTTCGTCTCGACGTGCTGTAGTATCTGCCATAATGACTAGTTACCTTTCTTATCGTATTTAATTGACAATGATTTGAGAGCTTCTCTAAAGACTGGGTCTTTTTCCGCCAGCTCGTCCATTTTAGCGGGGTCTGCTCCTACAGCTTTAAATCCTGCAAGTTCAGCTTCTGATAGAGTTTCCGACGGCTTCTTATCTGAATTATCGTCGCTACCGCCGTTACCGTTAGCGTCGTTATCTGCGTTCTCGTCCTCGTTACTAGAGCCGTTCTCCTCTGTAGAGAACTTCACGTTACCGGCTTCGAGAATATCGAAGACTACGGAAGCGAGGTCGATTTTCTTACCGCTATCGGTAGAAAGTTGTACGCCCTGCCCTAATTTAGCGAGACCGAGGATTTTATCTTTCTGAGCCGGAATAACTTTACCGGCGGAGAGAAGCTCGCCGTATCGCTTCTCGACTGTAAGTTCGGCGTTACGAAGATTAGCCTTAGCGAGAGCCTTTTTAGGGTCTTTCTCGTCTTCGTCTTCTTCGTCGTCTGAATTATCGTCGGCGTTTTCGTCGTTAGAATCGGAGTTAGAGTCGTCGTCGCTATTAGCGTCGTCGTCTTTAT
>ERZ869925.370-NODE-370-length-34573-cov-7.264731_pt1 | contig 34573 bp, 56 predicted proteins | sample MGYA00579311_ERZ869925 | MGnify/ENA primary metagenome ERZ869925 (study PRJEB32216, sample SAMN09231817) | wastewater metagenome | place: USA: Maryland | collected 2016-07-30 | study: EMG produced TPA metagenomics assembly of the PRJNA472060 data set (Reclaimed...
GGTCTCGTCGTAGCCGTTGCGGTCCTTCTGCCCGGTCTTAACCGGCATCGGGACGATGTGTACCGGCTTCTGCATCGGATCCAGCCCGGCGGCCTTGCAGTAGATGAGCACCATCTTGATCGACGGCAGCGCAGCGCCCGGATAGAGGCTGTTCTGCAGCACGCTGATGGCGTCGCCCTCGTTCATTGCGAGGACCGGCGGTGTTTCTACTCGCGCAACCATGTTCATGGTCTACTCCTCAAACTTTGTGGATGTACGGGATGATCTTGATGAGACGGCGGCGGGCGTCGTCCCGGTTGGGGGCAAACAGGTAGACGTTGCCCTGCCTGGCCACAGCGCCTACCTGCTTGGTCCTGCTGACGCGGAGCGGCCTGACGTTCATGCCGCGGCGTCCTTGACGTAGTCTTCGTACAGCTCGACCGCCAGCGCGTGCGCCTTGGATTCGATGTGCGCCTTCAGCAGCAGCCCGCCGTTGCATGCGTCCTTCAGGATCTCGCGGTCAATGCGGTGGCGGTCGGCGTCGCGGATGGAATCAAGCACATCGGTCAGCGTGACGATGTGGCCGCGCTTGATGTCGATGCACTTGTCGGCAAGAAGCCAGTCGCTGATCTGGTCGGCGCTGGCGAAGTCGGTGATGTTCATCAGATGCTCCTCACATAGACAGGGACGATCTTTCCGCAGGCGCGGCACTCAAACTGGTAGCGTCCGGGGCCGTGCGGGGCGCCTTTCTGCATTTCGCAGCCGCAATTCGGGCAGGTCATGTCAGATGCCCTCCGCGGTCAGCTCGGTAAGCTCAGCGGACAGCTTTACGAGCTCGCGCTCCTTCTCCTCGATCATGGCGTCCCACGCCTTGCACAGCGCCAGAGCCATCATGTCCTTGCTCGCCATCAGCCGAGACCGGCTGCAACTGCCATCGTCCAGCTTGAAACCCTGCTTGCCGTGTCCATCGAACGCGACCTCCACGTAGATGCCGGCGCATGCGCCCTTTCCGGTGCCGAGCATCGCGCGCTGGGAGCGCATGTCCTTGAGCGATTGGCTGGCCGAGCTTATGGCTCGTGCGATCTCGGTGATTTTCTGGACGTTCATGTCAGCGGCCCTCCACCTTGGCGAGGACGGCGCGAGCCTTGTCGTCTGCATCGCGGATCGCGGCCATCAGGGCCTGCTTGTCCTGCGCGCTACGGACCGCCTCCATGTAGGCGCGCAGCGCCGCGACCAGTTCGTCGTGCATTCGCACCTTCGGGTGGCGCTCCAGATAGTCGCAGTCCTGGTCGACCGCCTCGTTCTTCGGATCGAGCAGTACCGACATGCCGAACACGACGCGGGACAGGCTGCCAAGCTGGAGTTTGTAGAGGATCATCTCCATCGCGCGTAGACAGTGCTCGGGGTTGTCGTCGTAGAACGGCTCGTAATCCTCAGCGTCCTCGTCGACCGGGAAGTGCCCGCGCTCGAAGCCTTCGAGCATGCCGACAAGTTCAAGCGCCATCTTCAGGTCGGCCTCACTGGCCTTTGCCATCTTCATGTCAGCCTCCAGTGCAAGAGCCATCGCCGACGCAAGCAACGTCGCCCGGCAGGCCCGAATAGGTGTTGTAGGAATTGGCAGGGCAAAGGTGGTCGTAGTCGGTGTGGACTCCGGCAACGACGCGCGCGCAGTATTCGGCGCGCTCCAGCTCTTCCTGCTTGCGGTCTTGGTTGCCGATGTAGCCGAACGCGGCGACGGCAATGGCGATGATGGCCAGACGCTTCATACGCCGGCCCTCTGCATCGCGCGCTCGTCTTGCGCCAGCGCCTTGCGGTGCTTGAGCACTACGGGCGCGAACTCAACGGCGACCTTCTCTGCCGCCTCGACGACGATCAGGTTAAGCAGCGTCCCGGCGATGGTGTGGTTCTTCGGCTGCGCTGCCGTGATGAGGCCGAAGTAGTCGATGTACTCGACCATCTCGTCGAGGCCGATGGTCTGCGCCGGCTGCGGACCCCAGGTGTAGGAGCCAGTGGAGCGGATGGCGGCGACGATCTCTCGCTCGATCTGCTCAACGGCTTCCTGGTCGCGGTCCTTGGCGTCTTCGTCGCTCAGGTGCTGGGCGAGGAGTCGCCCGTAGTGGATGTCGGTATCTGCTTGCACTTCCGTTCTCCCATGCGGTGGCGATTGGGAGACAATAAACGCAACGTTTAAGCCAAGTCAAACGGAATGTTTAGTTCTCGTTTAGTCGCCGACGAACGGTCGCCGCCTACCCCAACGTAGGAGATCGGCATGCCCGCCTGTGCGATGTTCGGGAGCGGGCGGAGGGTGCGGCCTGACGCGCTGCCGTTCCAGCCGGCGAGCGGGGTTAGGGGGTCGGTCATGGCCGCATGGTGCCGCAGGTAAACGCGCCGTTGTTAAACGTGGCGATTGACAATCTCCTAAACGTTGCGTTTAATTCTCTCGACAAGGCGTGGCAGGTAATGCAGATATGTGCTCTGACCGTGAATTGATCGAGCGTCTCGGCGGCCCGACGAAGGTCGCCGAACTGCTTGGCTACCAGAAGTTTGGCGGCGTCCAGCGCGTGCAGAACTGGACGACTCGCGGAATCCCGGCGCGCGTGAAGTTGGAGCATCCCGAGATATTCCTCGATGGTGGCGCTCTTCTCGCGTCGCAGCCCGAAAGCAAGCCGGCGGCCTGAGCGTTTCTCGGCGTTCGGCATGAAGAACAGCGACGAAATCACGGTTCACCTTCCTGACGAGCGCAAGGAAATCTTTGCTCGTCTAGCCGAACTGCGCGGGATGAAAACCTGCGCGTTTGCGCGTCATGTCATCAACGAGTTCATCGACGCGGAGCACAAGTCGATGGTTGACCGGCAGTGGGCGTTTGGCGACGGAACTGTCAGGGGCGGTGAGCAGCCATGAGCATCGCTCTGATTACCGAGGCTTTTAGGGCAAGCCTTCCGACGGTGCAGAAGTTCGTCTTGGTTGCGTTGTGCGACAACGCCAATGATCAGGGAGAGTGTTACCCATCGATCGCGTCACTCATGGCGCGCTGCTCGTTGACTGACAGGGCTGTTCAGAAGTCGCTTGTCGAACTGGAGTCCGCCGGCTTCATCCAACGAGAGTTTCGGACTGGCCGTGCAACGAATTACCAGATCACAGATCCTCGTATGTGGTGCACCAATGCACCAGACGCACCCCCGAACAACGTTCACCCCCGAACAACATTCACCCCGAACCACGTTCACCCCACCCCCGAACGTGGTTCGCCCCCACCCCCGAACCACGTTCACCCCACCCCCGAACGTGGTTCACCCAGAACCGTCATAGAACCGTCAATAGAACCGTCAGATAACCAAAAGCTAGGTGCGCGCGGCGGCTCTCGCTCGCCTACCGGCTCACGGTTACCCGCTGACTGGTCGTTGCCTGGCGACTGGATTCCGGTGGCTGAAACCATCGGCGTTCCTGTCGGCGCCGTGCTCGTCGAGGCCGAGAAGTTTCGAGATCACTGGCTGGCCAAGTCCGGCAAGGACGGGCGCAAGTCCGATTGGCTCGCAACCTGGCGGACCTGGTGCAGGAACTCCGTCGAGTGGACGTATCGCAAGCAGCCCGCAGGAAAATCAAATCGCCATGACCTGTCAGGCATGAACTACGGCGCAGGAGTGACCGCAGATGGCAAGTTCTGACGGGCAAAAACATCTGGATTCAATCCTTGGCGAGATGATCGACGTCGCTGGTGCGTGCGATACGCACGGAGACTGGACTCAACGTGTCCCGTCGTTCATGGCCAACCGGGCGAAGGGCCATTGCCCGTCGTGCGCCGATGATCGCCGGCGGAAGGAATCCGAGGCCGAGAATGAGCGTCGCAGGCTGGCAGAGGCCCAGCGGCGCATCGCGGCGCTCGAGAAGCGGGGTGTATGCCTGCGCCACCTGGACAAGCGCTTCGACTCGTACATCGTCGACAACGAGGAGCAGCGCTCCGCACTGAGCGCCTGCAGGACGTTCGCGGAGGCGGCTGTGTCGGGTGCGAAGCGCATCCCTTCGCTGATCCTGTCCGGCGGACCTGGAACCGGGAAAACCCACCTTACATGCGCTGTCGTGCAGCACTGCTACGACGCAGGGATAGACGCCCACAAGACCAACGTCATCCAGATCGTCAGGGACATCAAGTCGACTTGGCGCAAGGACTCCAAGCACGGCGAAGAAGACGTCATCGGCTGGTACGCCGGGAAAGACGTCTTGGTCATCGACGAAATCGGCGTGCAGTTCGGGAGCGATACCGAGCGTATGTACGTCTTCGAGATCATCAACCGTCGATACGAGGACTGCCTGCCAACCATCCTGGTCACAAACCTTGATGTGATCGGCCTGCGGGCGGAAGTAGGAGAGCGAGTGCTCGACCGCCTGCGCGAGGATGGCGGGCGGATGCTGGTGTTTACCGGGAAGTCGTGGCGGGCATCGTGAGCGACGAACGCCGTCACGCCATGCGAGCAGCCCGCATCCGCTGGGAGCGCGCCATCGCGCCTGAAGTCCAGGCCGACCGCGAGGCCAAGGAACTTCGCGCGTACTCCATCGCCAACGCCATGGCCACAGGTAGGCAAGCGGCGCAGAACGATCCGTTCAGGAGGGCAGGGTGATGAACGAGATCACTCTCGTTATCGGTGCGCTCACCACCCTGCGGCCTCGCATGATCGAGGCTTTCCGCCGCGTCGAGGCCATGCTCAAGGCCGGCCTCACCGTCGAGATCATCGTCCGCGAGCGCAAGACCAAACGCACCAGTGAGCAGAACCGCAAACTCAACGCCATGTGCGGCGATCTGGCCGAGCAGGTGCTCTGGCACGGACAGGCCATCGGCAAGGACGACTGGCGCCACATGTTCGTCGCCGCCTACCGCAAGGAGCAGCGCATCGTGCCGGGCATCAACGGCGGATTCGTCGTGCTTGGCGCCAGCAGTCGGAAACTCACCGTGAGCGAGTGCTCGGAAGTCATCGAGATGATCCACGCCTTCGGCGCCGAGCGCGGCGTCGTCTGGTCAGACCCGGCCGAGTGCCGGCAGGAGGCGGCATGACCTGCGACCGTGAGCGCCGTCACGCACGCAAACTTGACCGTGATCGTTGCGAGCGGTTTGACAATCCTCCTAACAAGCGTCCTGATCCTGATTGGCTGCTCAGTGAATACGCGAGCACTCCGGCGCACGTGATCGCAAGTCGTCTTTGTGTGACCGAGTATCTTGTGTGGCGATGGATCGACCTTGCCAAGCAGCGGCATGTTTACAAACAAAACTTTCACAGGAAGCGAGCATGACGCCAGAGACCGCGCACGACTACCTTACGCAAGCTGCTGACCTGATGGTTCAGCGCGGCAAGCAATACGACAAGCCGAGCGGAGAGCGGTCGATGGGGAAAACTGTTGCCGCGTTCAACGCGATTACAGGGCGCGACTTGAGCGAGTCGGAAGGCTGGTTGCTTATGCTGCTGCTCAAGCAAGTGCGCCAGTGGCAAACGCCTGAGTTTCACCGGGACAGCGCCGAGGACTCTGTAGCCTATGCGGCGCTGCTTGCGGAGAGTTTGACGCGATGAAACGCACGCGCCTTTTGGCCAAGCAATACGACGCCCGCGAGGCCAATCGGCAGCGTGTAATTCGCCTCCATCGTGAGTGGATGGCGTTGGAGGACAGCATTCGTGCCAAGCATCTTGGAGCGCGACAGTGACCGACTTTGCGGAGACTGCTGGATCGAAACAGGAGACCCGTCGTGCCGGTGCTCGGAAGTGTTCGATCTGTCGCCTCCCTGCGGTCGGGTGGACGGCAGTCAACGCATGGTGCGGAGAGGATCACGCACTAGCCATAGTCGAGCGAGCACGAAAGAAGTCGCAGGCCAAGTCCGAGCGAGAAAACAAGGCGAAGCGGAAGGCCGATAAGGAACGGATCAAATCGACCGCCAAACTACGGCAAGAGGCCCAAGCGGCGTTTAACGCATGGGTACGTGAGCGCGACAGCGACAAGCCTTGCGTGTCTTGCGGTAGGCCAAATGATGGGCTACACCAGCGACACGCAGGGCACTACAGGTCAGTTGGTGCGCATCCAGAACTTAGGTTTGATCCGGCCAACTGTCACGCGCAGTGCTCGCAATGCAACAACTATTTAAGCGGCAACCTGGTTGCCTACCGCGCCGAGTTGGTCAACCGGATTGGACTTGCCGAGGTTGTCAGGCTGGAGACAAGCGCCGGCCCGGCGAAATACACGCGCGACGACCTAACGGAAATCAAGGCGGGGTATCATCGTGCTCTACGCGAACTTGGACGGGGCAAGGACGTATGTCCTGTCCACGGAACCTTACCGGATGGAATGTGAGGCGCGCGACGTGATCAGGCGCGCAGGGAACGACGTAGAGGCAATAGCTGCCAGACTGCGACGGATAGCAGACAGGCGTGGAAGGGAAGCGGCAGAGGCATTGCGGGACGAAATCAAACGGCAGAGGGCGGGGACATGAGGCCGACAGTCACAACCAAGCACCGGGAGATGTCCGAGAAGATCGCTGCGGACGTTGAAGCCTTCCTGAGTAGAGGTGGGAAACCGTCCGAGCACCGACCAGACGAGCGAGCGCGACCCCCGGTAGACCATTGGGAAGACCGAGTAAGCTCGGACTACAAGGCATTCCAGCAGGCCAAGAGGGCGAAGCAATGAGCGCAGCAGAACTGATGTCCATGCTTGCCCCGCACGGCCCTCGCATCACCGGAATGGGGTTTGGCGGAATACCGAGCCTCACCCCGCAGGACATTGCCGGCGCTCTCGGGATGGGCGGACTTGACCGGCCTGCGTACTGGTTTGGCCTGCTCAAGTACGCCGGGGATGATTCAGTCGCCCACCGGGTCAACCAGTGCATCCGCATTGGGGTTGGAGCCATTGCCAAAGATCAGGGGTGGAAACTCACCGACCGAGAACTTGCATGCCTATGCGAGATAACCCTACGCGAAGGCCTGACCTCGCCGGTCTGCCCCGCCTGCAACGGGTCAGGCTCGGTAGCGGCCAAGGACTGCGAGCGCTGCCACGGGGTAGGGCGTATTCCGATGTCCAGCCGGCAACGGGCAGCGTGGATGGGTGTGCCAGAGACAACCTGGCGCCGGGTCTGGAAACCAAGGGCCGATGACTGCTACCGGATCGTCGTCAGGTGGGAATCGGCGGTCGAAATGCACCTGCGTAAACATTTTTGGCATGGGTATTGACGACGTGGCGCAGTTTTGGTAGATATTCACCAACGTGGGCTAATCTGCCTGCACCAAGAGCCTCGGCCAAAAGCCGGGGCTTTTTCGTTTTCGCCCTCCCCTCGGCGCCAGACCACAAGTCAAATAACTACCGCGTAGGCCGTAGCGAGGAGGGCACCTATCAAACCGTACCCGACGGAATCGGGGTAATCGCAGCCTCAGCGCAGAGGGAACCATGATTGCAGTGAAAGGCGACCGCGTACTGGTCAAACCTGATGCACCGGCCAAGCAAACATCATCCGGGCTGGCGCTGGTAAGCCAGGTCGCCGAGAACCACCAGACCGGCAAGGTTCAGGCAGTAGGGCCGGGCAAGGATCTTGGCAACGGCAGGACGATCCCGATTGACCTTCAAGCCGGCGACCGGGTGTTGTACCTTCGCCACACGGCAAACATGGTCAAAGCCGGCGATGATTTGGTCATTATTCCGCACGCCGAAGTATTGGCGGTGCTGGAGGACTGACCATGCGGGCCATTCAGGACATTGTGGTAGCCGAGCGCGAGAAGGCGGATACCTTTCTTGAGTTGCCTGGCTTCAAGGAGCACCGGGCCAAGGTCATCAGCGTAGGCCCAGGCCGCTGGAAAACCGACGCAGACGGCAAGGACTGGTTCTTCCGCACCGACCTGAAACCCGGTGACCGCATCGCCTTTTCGTGGCGCTCCGGAATGGAAGTCCGCATAGCAGGCAAAGACCTGTTGGTCATGCGCGAGGGAGACGTGCTGTGCGTCATCCCTGACGACCTGAAGGCAGGGGTAGGGGACAACTGGACGGACACGGACGCCAAGCACGTCATTGCGACGGTGACGGCATGAGCCACGAAAAAGAAACGGCCAAAATCGGCCAAGGCAAGCCCGGACCTGGTAGGCCGAAGGGTGTGCCCAACAAGAACACGAAAGCCGCCAAGGACGCCATTGCAGAGGCAGCGGAAGCCCTTGGTGGCGCCCAACGTCTTGTTGATTGGGCCAAGGAAGACCCGGCCAATGAGCGGGTTTTCTGGGGAACGATCTACCCGAAGCTCCTGCCGCTTCAAGTGACGGGCGAAGGCGGTGGCCCGGTGTTGATCCGCGCCACGGACACGGATGAGCGGCTTTAAGCTAAACGCCAAGCAACAGGAAGCGCAGATACTGTTGGCAGGCCCGGCAACGCACCTGATGCTGTTTGGAGGGAGCCGAAGCGGTAAGACCTTCCTCCACATGCGGAACGTCTGCATGAGGGCGCTGAAGGCCCCGGAAAGCCGCCATGCAGTGATGCGGTTCAGGTTTAACGCGGTCAAGTCGTCGGTTGTGCTGGATACCTTCCCCAAGGTCATGAAACTGTGCTTTCCTGGGGTCAGGTACACGATGAACAAAACAGACTGGTTTGCCGAGTTCGATAACGGCAGCCAAATCTGGTTTGGCGGCCTTGACGACAAGGAGCGCACCGAGAAGATTCTCGGTATGGAGTTTGCGACGATCTACCTGAACGAGTGTTCGCAGATTCCTTGGGGGTCGGTAGGTGTTGCGGTAACCCGCTTGGCTCAGAAGGCCGAACAGGTGATAGACGGCAAGGCGTCAGGTCAGTTGCAGCCTCGGATGTATTACGACTGCAACCCACCTAGCAAGGCGCACTGGACTTACCGTCTGTTCATCGAAAAGCGCGACCCTGACACTCGGGCTACGCTGGCTGATCCTGACAATTACGGGTCATTCAGGATCAACCCGGTAGACAACGTGGAGAACCTTTCCACGGAGTACCTGAAGACGCTTGAGAGCCTTAGCGAGCGCCAGAAGCGGCGCTTTCTTCGTGGCGAGTTTGCCGACGCAACGCCTAACGCAATTTTCCAAGAGGCGGACATTGACAACTGGCGCGTCGCTGATAGATCGAAGGTTCCTGACTTGGCGCGGGTGGTCATCGGCGTAGACCCGAGCGGTGCTGATGACTCGGAAGGCTCAGACAACGACGCTGTAGGAATCATCGTCGCGGGCCTTGGTGTTGATGGCGTCGCCTATGTTCTGGACGACCTGACCGTCAAGGCTGGTCCTGCGCGGTGGGCATCCATCGTGGGTCAGGCATACGACAACCAGAAGGCCGATATTGTGGTAGGCGAAGGAAACTACGGCGGCGCGATGGTTGAGCACGTTATCAGGACGGCTAGGCCAAAGATCAATTTCCGTCTGGTAAATGCCTCACGTGGTAAGGTGGTCAGAGCCGAGCCGTTCAGCCCGCTCTATGAGCAGGGCAAGGTCAGGCACGTTGGGTGCTTTCCAGAGTTGGAAGATGAGCTTTCCGCCTTTTCTACCAGCGGATACACCGGCGAGCGGTCACCTAACCGAGCCGACGCCTTGGTATGGGCGCTTACTGAATTGTTCCCCGAGATAATCAAGCCGGTATCCGAACCGCGCAAGCCAAAGGCGCGTGGTTATGTCCCGGCATCAGCAGGCGGTTGGATGAACTGATGGCACGCAAACCGAAAGAACCGACAGTCTCGCCTGACCTTGCAATCCTGCGGGAGGCTCGTGAGCGCTACAAAGCGGCGAGCGACGCAGAATCGCAGCAGCGGAGTCTGATGCTGGACGACCAGCGGTTCATGTCTGGCGAGCAATGGCCGCAGCAGATCAAAGAACGCAGGGAATCGACGACGAACCAGGGTGGCCCTCGCCCTTGCTTGGTCATCAACAAGCTGACCCAATACAAGCACCAAGTCCTGAACGACATCCGCCAGAATAACCCTGCAATCCGAGTTCGTCCGGTTGACGATAACTCTGACGTAGAGGTTGCCGAGATTCTGCAAGGGCTGATCCGCCACATCGAGGATGCATCAAACGCGGACGTTGCCTACGAGACTGCGGTAGACAACGCCGTCACGTCTGGCCTTGGTTATTTCCGCATCTGTACCGACTGGAGTTCGCTGGACCAGTGGTCGCAGGAAATCACGGTTAAGCGCATTCCAAACCCGTTTTCAGTGTATCTGGACTGTAACAGCACTGAGCCGGACGGGTCGGACGCCAATTGGGCACTTGTTTGCGACATGGTGCCTGATAGCGAGTTCACGTCGATGTGGCCGGATGCCGATCCTTCGTCGTGGGAAGCTGACAGTCTCGGTGACGATAAGCAGAATTGGGTGGAGTCAGACGGGAAGAACAAGAAATACCGCGTCGCTGAGTATTTCCGCAAGGTTCCTGTTAAGGACTCGCTGTTGCTGCTGTCTGATGGCACGGTCTGCCTGCGTTCCTCGCTCAACGGAAAGATGCCGCCCCAAGCGGTGAGCATCGTCAAGGAGCGTCCGACGACCCGTCACAAGGTCGAATGGTTCAAGTTGTCCGGGTTTGAGGTTCTTGAGCGCGGTGAGTTCCCCGGAGAATACATCCCTATCATTCCAGTGATCGGCGAGGAAGTATGGGTAGGCGCGAAGCGAATCCTCCAGGGGATCGTTCGTCAGGCCAAAGACCCGCAGCGGATGTACAACTACATGCGGTCGGCCGCTGTCGAGCGTATCGCCCTTACCCCAAAGTCACCGTACATCGCGGCAGAGGGGCAACTGGAAGGGTACGAGAACGAATGGGAGCGAGCGAACACTGACAATATATCAGTGCTCACGTACAAGCCGACTGCGCTTAACGGACAGCCTGTCCCTGCCCCTCAGCGCGTTCCAGCACCCGACGTTCCGATGGGGTTTGTAGAGGAAGCCAACAGGGCAGAACAGGACATCCAGACCACGCTCGGAATCTACAACGCCGGACTTGGCGCACCGTCGAACGAGAAGTCAGGGAAGGCGATATTCCTGCGCCAGCGAGAGGCAGACGTTGCCACGTTCCACTTTGTGGACAACCTGTCGCGGTCTATCCGCCATGCCGGCAGGATCATCGTTGACATCATCCCGAAGATTTACGACACGCAGCGGGTCGCTCGGATTATTGGAGAGGATGGGTCTATCGCGACCGCAAGGATCAATCCGGAACAGGACGAGCCGATCAAGGGATACATTGACAACGAGTCAGGCGAGATCGTGAAGATCTACAATCCTGGCGTCGGAAAGTACGACGTGTCGGTATCTGTTGGACCGTCATATACCACAAAGCGCCAAGAGGCAGCCGATGCCATGATGGGCGTCATTCAGGCTGTCCCTAACCTGTTTCCGCTTGTTGGGGACCTACTGGTCAAGAATATGGACTGGCCGGGTGCTGACGACATTGCCAAGCGGTTGAAGAAAACCCTGCCGCCGAACCTGCAAGAGTCTGAGGAAGGCCAGCAGGACAACGGTATGGCGCAGCAGGTTCAGCAGCTTATGCAGGCTGCCGAGATGAAGATTCAGGCACTTAGCGCCGAGCTTCAGCAGGCGCAGTCGGATCGTGCGCTGAAGGTTGCAGAACTGGAGTTGAAGGACAAGGACATCAACGCACGGATCGAAGTGGCGAAAATGAATGCCATGAAGGATCTGGAGCTTGCGCGCATGAACAACCGCGCTGATGCCTTGGAGCAGATTGCAGGAGAACTGTCAGGAATGAAGCAGTCTGGTGATATTACCGCCGAGTTGCTTCTCACGATCAACGACCGACTAAGTGCGCTTGAGTCGATTGAAATAGGTGAGTAATGCCTACTCTTGGAGACCTTGCCGCCAGAAAGGCTCAGGGCAATACGCTTGCCAGCCTCAAGGCCGGCGCTGAGATTCTTGCAAACCTCGGGACTGGGTCGTTGGCAAGTCTTGGTGGAGGTCTTGCGTACCTTGGGGCACTTCCGTTTGGAGGTGACGCAGCCGGGCAGGCTGTTAAGAAGGCCGTAGAAGAATCTCTTACATACGATCCGACAGGAAAAAAGGCTAGGGAGATACTTTCTGCTGTCGGCTCTTACATGGCCCCAGTTACAAATGTAACGCAGGGGTTTGGTAAGAATCTTGGCGATAAGGCGTATGCTGCGACTGATTCGCCGCTGCTTGCTGCCATTGCGACGGCAGCGCCACAGGCGGCTATGGAGTTTGCAGACAGGGCGAACCTCGGTGCGCTAAAGCGTGCGCCGATGATGCGCTCTGTTGACGATGTTCAATCCCTGCGAGCAGAGGTCAGATCTCTTATCGGAGAGCCAAAAAACGACGCCGAATGGGTTGAGGCATTCTCAAGGCTTACATCAGACCAGAGGAGTAGGCTTAACCACATTGAAGGCGTTGCGCTGCCACAGGCAGAGCGCGCAGCCCGCGTTTCTGTTAGGACAAAAGCGCCAGACAGTGATGCGCTTAATGCGGTTTATATGTCGCCTGACGAAGTTCCTGTGGACGTGATGAACCATGTAAGGAAAGGAAGCCCAATAACACAGGACGCGACTGATGCTGTTAGGTGGGCGCGAATAGTAGGAACACAATCGCAGCCCAGGCTTGGTGGTGGGAGGACCACTATTTTTCGGGCAGTCAATGGCGACGAAATAAGGCCTGGAGACTGGGTAACAACTAGCGAACAGTATGCGCTAGACCATCTGAGAAAGAACCTGAAAGGAAAGGGAAGGGTTGTTCGCATGGACGTGGATGGCTCTGACGTTCTTCTTGGTCCGACTGGAAACTATGAGGAGGCTTTTTACGCCCCCTTGAGCCTTTCCGGACCATACAAGCCGAAATAGCAATGACTTCGGGGAGCGGTCCCCGTTGAAGGCCACTCTTGGCCTTTTTTGTTTGCCGGATAAACACCGGCCACCCTACCCGTTGGGCTAACGGGGTAAATCCATGGTGAACCATGAGCGAAGCGGAGCAGCAGGCTCAAGAGCCTGTCGAGGTGTCGTCGGCCGTACCGGAAACGGTAGAACAGGGCGAAAACCAGCCACAGCCGGCTGCACAAGAGGCTGAGAAACCGCAGGATGAGGACGTTAGCGAAAAACGCCGCAACGGACTTTCCAAGCGGTTTAGCGAGTTGACGCAAGCAAGGCGAGAGGCGGAAGCCCGTGCCGAGCGCGCAGAACGGGAAGCGGCTGCACTTCGCGAACAGGCTGATGCCAAGGCGAAGGAAGGCGGCGAATCCGAACCGAAGCTGGACCAGTTCGACGATTACGCAGAGTACGTCAGGGCTGTTTCACGTTGGGAGGCGCGTCAGGCTACGGTTGCCGCTCAGAATGAGGCAATGGAGGCCCGCCAGAGAGCGGCTGCCGAGGAACGGAAGGCACGAATCACTGCCGAGTATCAGGCGAAAGCCGACTTGGCACGTGAGAAGTTCTCCGACTTCGACGCGGTTGCTTACCGGCAGGATGTTCCAGTCAGTCAAACGATGGTAGAAGCCATCATGGAATCTGACCTTGGCGCGGAGCTTCAGTATTTCTGGGGTCAAAACCCGGACGAAGCAGCCAGGATCGCCGTTATGTCTCCCCAAGCTGCGCTTCTTGCAATCGGGCGACTCGAGGCCCGGATCGCATCACAGCCTGCGCCATCGAAGGTAACCAAGGCACCTGATCCAATCAGTCCGGTAGCAGCACGGGCCACAGCGCCCAAGTCTCTGGACGAAATGACGGATGAGGAATATGCAGCCTTCAGGCGCGAACAGAAACGCAACGCCAAGAGGTTTTGACCAATGAGCAACACCATTCTCACCCCGACCGCGGTTACCCGCGAGACGATGATGATCCTGCACAACGCTGTGCGGTTCTCTCGTTACGTCAACCGCCAGTACGACGACTCCTTCGCCCAATCTGGCGCGAAGATCGGCACTGCCCTGAAGATCCGCAAGCCGAACAAGTACAGCGTACGTACCGGTGCCGCTATCAACGTACAGAACACCACGGAAGAATCGGTCACGCTGACCGTTGCCACGCAGAAGGGCGTGGACGTTTCCTTCAGTTCGCTGGAAGAAACGATGTCCATCCAGGACTTCAGCGACCGCATTCTGCTTCCGGCGGTAACCCGACTCGCCTCGCAGGTGGACAAGGACGGCACGGCCGAGTACGTGAATATCTACAACGCAGTAGGCACTGCTGGCACCATCCCGGCTTCGGCTCAGGTGTGGCTGGACGCAGGAGCGAAGATCGACAACTTCACGGCCCCGCGTGATGGCAACCGCACCGCGCTGCTTGGCCCGCTGGCCATGTCACGCACGGTCAACGGCCTCTCCGGTCTGTTCCAAAACGCGCGCAAGATCAGCGATCAGTACGACACTGGCCTGATCGTCGATGCTCTTGGCCTGAACTTCGAGATGTCGCAGAACGCCCCGCAGCACACGAACGGCACGTCGGGTTCCGGCACATCGATCACCGTCAACGGCACGCAGACCGAAGGTGACAACACCCTCGTCATCTCGGCCAACGGTGCCGGCGTTGCGGTTGGCTCGGTGTTCACCATTGCCGACGTGTACTCGGTCAACCCGGAGACCGGCGGGTCTACCGGCGAACTGGCGCAGTTCGTCTGTACCGCTGCCACCGACGCCACCCACATCGAGGTAGAGCCGGCGCTCAACTCGACGGGCGTGAACAAGACGATCAACACGCTGCCTACCAACGGAAAGGCTGTCACCATCCTTGGCGCCGCGTCCACCGCCTACAACCAGTCGCTTGTGTTCCACAAGGACGCCTTCGCGCTGGCTTGCGCCGACCTGATCATGCCGCAAGGCGTGCATTTTGCCGGCCGCAAGAATCAGGACGGGTTCTCCATCCGAGTCGTGCGTCAGTACGACATCAACAACGATCTGCTGCCCATGCGGATTGACATGTTGTATGGCTGGAAAACGATTCGCCCCGAGTGGGCCTGCCGCGTCACGTCGTAACCAACCAACAAACAGGGGGCCTCGGCCCCCTTTTCCAATCATCAAGAGGAAACACACATGACTTACCAAGTAGGCGACGGCAACCCGGATGGCATTGCGCTCGGGGCCTCCGCATCGGAAAAGGTCGGTTTCTACGGCGTCACGCCGGTGATCCAGGCTTCGACCACGACCGCTCCGGTATCCACCGCTGCAACCAGCACCAGTCCCTACGGCTTTGCAACCTCCACGCAGGCTGATGCTATCGTGACGTGGGTGCGAGCCGTAGACACGGCGCTGAAGAACATCGGCATCATCGCGTCCGCCTGATGTTGAGGGTAGTGATCGGGACGCCGGCCTATTCCGGCATTACGGTTGGGTATCTTCATAGCCTGATCAAAACGCTTGGAGCGGCCACGGCTAACGGGATTCTCGTTACCGTGGATACCGAGGAAGGCAGTTCGATCATTACCGCAGCGCGCAACAAAACAGTACGTCGGTTTCTCGATTCGGGGGCCGACGTGCTGTTCTTCATTGATTCAGACATGGCGTGGGAGCCTGACGCCTTCTTAAAGCTGGCTACCTGTGAGCACGATGTGGCCGCTTGTGCGTACCGCATGAAGCGGACGGATTCTGTGGAGCATTACACGTGTTTGATCAATTCAGGCCCTGATGGTTGCCCAATCGTCAAAGACGGATGGATTGACTGCGAGGCCGCTGGTACGGGGTTCATGGCTATCAAGCGCCATGTATTCGACCGGATCGAGGCGCCTGAGTTTTCAGGTTCAGATGGAACCATGAAAGCGTGGTTTGACTTTGAAGTCCACAGCGGGCGGTATTGGGGAGAGGATTACACGTTCTGCCGCCGAGCAGGTGGTGTGATGGTGTGGCCCGATGCCAAGTTTGCACACTACGGGCAGTCGGCGTGGGTTGGTAATCTCCATGAGTTCCTTGTCAGGAGCGCAAATGCCTGAGCTTCTGTTGGGGTGCGGACACCGGCACGAAAAGCAGTTTGGAGTCATTGGGCGGGAAGAATGGGACGGTCTGATCAAGCTGGACATGAACCCGGCAACAGGTTGCGATGTTGTCCATGATCTTGACGTTTTGCCGTATCCGTTTGTTGATGATCAGTTTGACGAGATTCATGCGTACGAAGTTCTCGAGCACTGCGGGAAGCAGGGAGACTGGCGGTTTTTCTTTGCTCAGTTCGACGAGCTATACAGGATTTTGAAGCCTGGCGGATACATTGTCGGGTCCACCCCAGCTTGGGATGGTCAATGGGCGTGGGGAGATCCTGGCCACACTCGCATTATTGACGCGCAGCAGTTAGGTTTCCTTGATCGCAGGGTGTACGAAACCTGCGACAGGACGCCGACTACGGATTATCGCAATGCGTTCAAGTGTGACTTTGAGCTTGTTGCATACGCAAGGATGGGTGATGTAGTTCGCTGGATTCTGAGGAAGAAATGAGAACGCATTACTACTTTACCCATCCTGTTCACGGCCGAATGGTTACGCTTGATCCGTCTCAATTCGACGCTATCAAGGCTTCTGGATGGTCTCTGGAAAGCGAATGGCACCCGGCAGAGAAGCCGGCTGATCCTGCAAGGCTAGAGACTGAACCGGCAAAACGCGGCCCGGGCCGCCCGAGGAAAGTGACCGATGAGCACAGCGCAGCAGATCATTAACCGCGCGCTCCGGGTTCTTGGAGTTCTCGCCACCGGAGAAACCGCGTCGTCTGACGATTCAGCAGACGCGCTGACTGCGCTCAACCAGATGATCCAGTCGCTTTCCCTTCAGGGGTTGGCGTCGTACCGCTGTCCGCTCGAGACGTTCAACCTTGTGGTAGGCCAAACGTCCTACACGGTAGGACCGAGCGGAGCGGCCCTGACGACTACCCGTCCGCTGAAGATTCTTGATGGGTACGTCAGGCTTAATGGAATCGACTATCCCGTTGAGCTTGTCGACGCTCCGGTCTATGACTCCTACGCAAAAAAGGACGTAACGTCAAACCTGCCGGATCGCGTGTTCTATGACCCTACGCTGACAAACGGTACGTTCTATTTCTACCCGCAGCCGAGTCAGGCTAATGCGTTCTACTTCCGGTCATGGAAGGTTCTGGAATCGTTTGCTTCCTTGTCCGAGGACGTAGACCTTCCTCAGGGTTATGACCGGATGCTGACCTACATGCTTGCGCGTGAGTTGTCGGCCGAGTATGGCAAGCCTGTCTCTGCTGACATTGAGCGCTTGTATATCGAGGCATTGGCGAACCTAAAGCGGATGAATCACCGCGCGATCAACGGTTCGACGTGGGAGGTGTCACAGCCTGCCGGCCGCTATGACATCTATTCTGATGGGTGGCGCTGATGGCTCGGATTGGCTTTGTTGGCCCGTCCTATGCGCTTGAAACGGTAGACGCTTCATGCCAGCGCTGCGTGAATATGTACCTAGTCCCGTTGGATGAGAACAACGAGCCGACCAAAGTCATGCTATTGGGCACTCCAGGGCTGAAAAATCGGGTCACTGTAAGTGCAAACCAGCCAATCCGAGGAATCATTGGGATTGGGTCGAATCTGCTTGTGGCTTGTGGTTCTACTGTGTACACGGTTGCAACGGATGACACAGTGACCAGTCGCGGGACGCTGAATACCTCGCAGGGGCCGCTGTCCATGTCTACGAACGGCACGCAAGTATTCATTGTTGATGGAGTAGATGGGTACATCTACACGATTGCCACCAATACGCTGGCGACGATTGCCACCGCTGAATTCCTTGGCGGGGATGTTGGCACGTTTCTTGACGGGTACTTCATCACCAATCAGCCTGATACGCAGAATTACCAGATTTCAGATTCCTATGATGGGGCAACGTGGAACAGTCTGGACTTTGGCGCGGCCGAGGGACAGCCGGATAACCTTGTGTCTCTGGCGGCGATGAATGGTCAGCTTTGGCTGTTCGGAGAGACCACAAGCGAGGTCCACTACAATTCAGGGGATGCGGATTTTCCGTTCGCCCGTGTTCCAGGGGCTATCCTTCAGCGTGGTTGTGCAGCCAAATACTCCCCGGCGGTAGGCAATAGCACTATCTACTGGCTTGGAAATGACCGTTCCGTGTATCGGTCAATCGGTTATCAGGCGCAGAAGATCAGCACGCAGGCAATTGATCAGGCATTTGCCAAGTATTCTTCCGTTTCTGATGCATATGGGTTCACATATGTACAGGAAGGGCATGAATTCTATGTGCTTAACTTCCCGACCGAGGCCAAAACATGGGTATTCGACGCCATGACACAACGGTGGCATGAGCGCGGAGATTGGGACTCGGAATCGGACGACTTCATTCTGTGGCGTGGATCGTGTGCTGCTCAGTTCAACGATCTTTTGTACGTTGGAGACTACACCAACGGGAAACTCTACACGCTTGACCCTGAAACCGTGACAGACAACGGGTCAAACGTCGTGCGTATGCGCCGCACTCCCCATGCCATGAGCGGGATGTTTCGCATTTTCCATAAGGCGCTGGCGATCATTTTCCAGACTGGTGTCAATGGGATGGACGCACCGGACGACGAACCGCAAGCGATGCTGCGGTGGTCAAACGACGGTGGCCATACGTGGGGAAATGAGATTTGGCGGTCGCTCGGCGCTCAGGGGTCGTACGGTAAGCGGGTTGAATGGAACCGGCTTGGCATGGCCCGCACTCGAGTCTATGAGCTTCGGATTTCAGACAAGATCCGGCCTGCAATTCTTGACGACATGATCGAAGTCGAGGTCGCTCAGAACTGATGGCCACGAATCCTCCCATAAACCATCCTGTACTTGGGATGAACGGGCTTATTACGCCAGTATGGGCAGAGTTCTTCCTCAGGCTGGCAAACGGGTCTGCTCTTGGGAATTACATGCTCAAGTCAACCTACGACCCAACAAGCAGCGGTTCTGTGGTTGATTCGGACAGGCTGGGTGGACAGATTGCGAGCTACTACCTATCCATCGGGAACCACGAGTGGAACGCCAGAACGATCACGGCGGACACCACGGCTGCGGTTGGCGATCTTTGCGATGTTGACGCAAGTTCTGCGGCAATCAGCGTGACGCTTCCAGACCCGACAGCTAACAGCGGGAAGATGGTCGCTGTTGCCAAGGCCGATTCATCTGCCAATGCTGTGACTGTTGTTGGCACGGTAAATGGCGTGGTAGACCCGTCGTTTAGCGTTCCGTATACCTGCTACCTGATGGCAAGCAACGGTACTGAGTGGAGGCTTGTGTGACCTTTATTCCAGGTGGAGCCGGAGTAGTCCTGTCGGGAAACAGCAGCACGGCTGCCCTGAATTCATCAGCTACCTATACAGGAACGTTCATCGACGTTTCATCGTTCGCATCCATTGTTGTAGCGGTAAAGACCGATCAGGCAGGATCTCTATATATAGACTTTTCGCCTGATGGGACGAACGTAGACAGCACTCTTACTTTCACAGTAGCCGCTGCAACGAATGAGGTGCACAGGGTAACCGTCACTCGAAAGTATTTCCGCGCACGGTTCACTAATACGTCTGCCTCAAACCAGACGTACATGCGCCTACAGTCGATGGCAGGCAGTTATCAGGCGCTTACGTCTGCATTGAATGCAGTTGTACAGGCAGATCAGGATACTTTGGTCGTCCGCCCTCTTGACTTCAACTTGATGACGGCTGAGGGGCTATACCAGAACCACGCGAACACGATCAAGGACGGGCTGAAGCCAGACATTGATTCGGGATCAGGTCTTGCAGACGACATTTCAAATGAGTTGGCTTCTGGCGCTTCTTATACGGGGTTTCCAGCATCTCCGGTTGCGTCAGAGATTGTCGTAGCAGGAGCCGATACAGGTACGGTCTATTACTCGTACATGGCAACCGATACAGACACGGACTACACGTTTGCATCAAAGGCCGTGACCGGAGCGGGTACGTATTCGCTAGGCCACAACATATGGCGCTGCAACTTTGCGTATTTTGTTAAGAACAGCACCACAGCACTGAACGCTGGGAACATCACGATTCAGGCCACCGGTGGAGCTAACGTGTTCTGCCGTATCGACGCAGGATATGGGCAGACATTCTGTGCTGCCTATACGGTTCCTTACCAGACAAGCATCTACATGGATCGCGTTAACGGTAACATGCGCGGATCTTCCACCGGAGCGATGGACGGTTTTTTCTGGTACAGGCCGTATGGAGAATCTCCGCGATTAAGGTTCCCATTTGAACTGCAATACGGATCACTGTTTTTTGACGACATCGACTACCTGAACAAGATACCGGCTCGAACAGACTTTATCCCTCGGGTTGTTTTTTGTAGCGCTAACAACCTGTCTGCCAAGCTTTCATACAGGTTCATCAAGGTCAAAGAGGCATAAACATGGGATCGCGAACCAGCGGAATCATTGGTGGTCTTAATATCGGCGCACCAATCTACGCCGCAGAGAAACAGGAGAAGGCGCAAAAAGAAGCCAATCGTATAAACCGTGAGATTTTTGAGTATCAAAAGAGCCTCCAGGCCCCATATGTTCAAGCCGGACATAAATCGCTCGCTGACATTCAGGAACTAATGGCCGACCCGTCGCAGATCCAGAACGATCCGTCATACCAGTTCCGCTTTGGTCAGGGCGAGCAGGCAATGTCGCGCAACATGGCTGCCCGTGGCGGGATGTTGGGCGGTGCAGCGCTGAAGCAACTCCAGCGGTATGGTCAGGGATTTGCGTCGCAAGAGTTCCAGAATCAATTCAACCGTCTTTCAACGCTTGCAGGGCTTGGTCAGGCTGGAGCGGTGACGATGACTGGAGCGGCAGCAAACTTTGGCGCCAATGCGATGGAAGGCGCTACCGCGTTGGGCAACATCGACGCAAGCAAGGCGCTCGGGATAACGTCTTCGCTGAACAACGCATTGAATGCCTACCTCACCTACGGAATGGGAAGTGGCATCGGCGGTGGCAGTGGCGGCGGCGGTGGCGGTGGCGGTGGGGTAAAATCTCCGCGCGCTTGGGAAGGTTGGGGAGGCTGATATGCCCATCGACTACAGCATACCGGCAAAGTTCGGTCAGCTTGGCATCAGCCAATCGACTCTTGCGTCGCTGCGTGAGCAGACCGCCCGTCAAGAGGCCCTGCGCGCGGAGCAAGTCAAGCAATCAACCCTTGCATCACTGCTTCCGCAGGCGATCAAGCAAGACGGAAGTATTGACCAGTCTGTTGTCACGCAGATGGCAGTAATTGACCCTGACGCGCCTGTAAGGGTTGGTAAGATGCGGGATATGATGTTCCCGCAGCTTACGCAGGGCGCGATGTCTCCTACCAAGCTGCCAACTGTTGACGAGCAGGGGAATCCTGTTACCCGTCTTGTCTACCCTGGCGGTAGGTTCGAGGATTTCAGAATGCCTCCTGAGCCTGCTAAGGCTCCTCAGCGGTCTACCTACCGCAAGGAAGGTTTTGAGATAACAGAGGAGTTTGACCCTGTTACCGGAAGGTACAAGGAGATCGCGCGGTCAAAAGTTCAAGGACAAGAAGAAAAGGGCCGTCAGTTTGATGTGAATACGGAACTCAAACTTTCCGACGATTACCGAGCAGACTCAAAGGATTTTGCAACTATCAAGCGGCAGTATGCAATCATCAAGAAGTCGCTTGATAATCCATCTGCCGTCGGAACTCTGGCGTCTGCAACTGCAATCATGAAGATGTTGGACCCGGGATCTGTTGTCCGTGAGTCTGAGCTTGGGATGGCAATGCAGGCTACTGGCGCTATTGACCGTCTATACAACTTCATGAATGTTGTTGAGTCTGGTAAGGTGCTTACGGCAGACCAGAAAAAGGAATTCGGAGCACTTGTTGACCAGTTCTATGAAGCATCGCAAGAGGCGCAAAGGTCTGTAAACAAGTCATATCGCGACAAGGCCAATAGTTATGGGCTGAACTGGCGGAACATTGTAACTTTTGACGCTGGAGGCCAGAAACTTCCGGGCGAAATTACCATTGGTGCCGACAGGATAAATCAGCCGGCCAAGAAGCAATCAGCGCCAGGGAATGCCCGCCCACCCATGGTTCGGATGAAATAACATGGCGGATTTTTGGAAAGGCGTAAACGAAAACCTCAAACGCGGGTACCAGCCCGGCGAGATCGTTGATTCTCTTACCGATGGCGACGAGTCGTTGACGAACTATGTGTCAGAGGCTCGTGCAAATGGCGTGTCTGACGCGGACCTGATCATCAAGATTGGCGAAGCTATCACCACGCAGTCTGCGCCGCAACAACCTGACCCATATGCAGTAGCGTCAGAAAAGATTGGCGGCAGACGCTCGCTTGTCCCTCTCGGAGCCGCCTTGTCTGCCCCTGTAGCGGGCCTGAAACAGGCATTCGGCGATGAACAGGCCGGGATTGCGGCGAAAGAGGCAGAGGCTGGGATTGAGCGCACGATTCCCGGCGGTCGCGCTGGAATGCTGGCCGGAAAGATCGGAATTGGATCTGCTGTAGCCGCACCGATGGCCGGGATTGGCGCAGGCATGACCGGTGCTGCCGGACTTGCAACCCGTGCAGGGGCTCTGGCCGTACCGTCTGCCGCCTATCGCGCCACAGACCCGATGGCTGCCGATGAATCGCGCACGAATCAGGCGCTGCTGGCTGGAGGTACGGCTGCGCTGCTGTCTCCGGTGGCTGAGGGCGCAGGGGCGGTGGTTGGGTCGCTGGTGAACAAGGCCGCTGATGTGGTTCGCAACACGCCTACCCTGCGCGCCATGTTCACGGGAGCAAAATCCAATGCGGCGGCCAATTCCGCAGCCGAGACTGCGCTCAGGGTGACGCTGAAGCAGGAAGGGGTTGACTACAACACGCTGTCCAAGGAGATGAAGGAAAGTCTCCTGCAACAGGTAAGCGGTAACCTGAACCCTGAGAAACTGCGCGGTAGTGCTGCAGTCAATGCAGTGCTTGTTGAACAGCAGCTAGGGCCTGAAGCTCGGGCAACGCTCGGTCAATCCTCGAGGTCGACAGAACAGATGCTTTTTGAGCAGCAGCACGGCGGGGAAGAAATGTTCCGCCGGCAGGCCGCTCAGTCCGCAGCTTTGGAAAACAAGCTGCGCGGAATGTCCGGGAAGATCAGTGGTATCCCGGCCGAGAAGGGATATACCATCCAGCAGGCAGCAATTGCCAAGTACAGAGAGGCTGACAAGGCGGTATCCGCAGCGTACAAGAAGGCCGACGAGGCTGTCGGGGATGTACCTGTCACTGTTGACAACCTTGCGGACGTGATCAGCGTAAATACCGAGCTTACGCCGGGTGTTGATGTGCTGGTATCCAAGCTGAAAAGGGCAGGCGTCCAGTTCGACGAGGCTGGCAACCTTGTCCCGGGCCAATCCATGCCTGCAAAGGTCATGCACGAAATCCGCAAAGCGGCATCGAACATGACTGCACCTGGGAGCCAGAGCGCAGGCGTTGGGTATCAGATCAAGAAGGCTATTGACAGCGCTTTCTCTGATTCAAGCATCCCGCAGTACCGTGAGGCAGCCAGGTTGGCCCGCGCAAACTTTGCGCAGTTTGAAGATCGGCTTATCCCGTCTGCAATCACGGCTACCCGCAATCAAGCGGGAGTAGAGCCAATCAAGGAAGCGAGCCAAATCCCCAAGTGGCTGGCCGGTATGCCACCTGAAAAGCTGCGCGAGTTCAAGAAGTTCCTGATCGCTGGAAATGAAAAGGAACTGTCCAAAGTTTACATTAGCAATCCTGAATTGAAAAAATCAGGCATTGAAGGGATGCGCGCGTTGAAGGCAAGCATGATTGATCATCTGATTGAATCATCTACGCGCAAATCAACCACAGGAGAGGCAGGGCAGTACATCGTCAGCCCTGATGCTTTAGTTACGGCATACCGTAAGATTGGAGAGGCGAAGCTCGCAGCCGTGCTTGATGCAAAGGACTTTGACAACCTGCGCAAGATCGTGAAGGCGGCTGAGATTGTATCCACGCCGGGCCGTGCTCAGATGAAAGGGTCGGCGGACGCCAATACTGCGCTTGTGCGCTGGTTCACTGAGCGACTTGGCGCCATTGGTCCGGCATCAATTGCGGTCGATGTTGGAGGGGTTGCAAAAGGTGTTTCCAAAGCATCTTCCGCAACCAAGAGCATCAATGTTACGCCAGAGAAGATGGCAGAACAGCAGGCACGCCGTAGGTTGATGGGTGATACCGGACGTATTGTGTCTGGCAAGGCGGCTGCAATCGCAGGTACCGAAAAACTGAAAGAGGCGCAACGCTAATGGCCGGAATCATGTTTGCCCCGAAGTTCCACGTAGACGACGACACCGGAGCGCCGCTTTCAGGTGGGCTTGTCTACACCTACGATGCAGGGACTACTACTCCAAAGGACACCTATGCAGACTCTGGAGCAGTCACGCCGAACGCGAACCCGGTGGTTCTTGATTCCCGTGGAGAAGCGACTATCTACGGAACCGGGACGTACAAGGTAGTCGTCAAAACGTCGGCAGGCGCCACTGTCTACACGGTAGATAACTACCGGATCAGTGGGTCTGTCGGAACGTCTGATATTGATAATCTTGCCGTAACTACCGCCAAGCTGGCCGCAAACGTCCTTTCAGCTGATGCAACTGGCCGAGGGAAGATGCAGGATGGTTTCGTAACCTCTGCAAAACTTGATACCGGCGGAGTTGCTTTGCCTGACGGATCGACAGTCACGACGCAAACCGCAGGCGATAGCACTACCAAGCCAGCCAGTACCGCTTTCGTGCAATCAGAAAAGCGCGTAAGGCAGTACGTATATGAGCAATACACCACGCAGTTCTCCGGTTCTCCATACACATATCTCCCAGACGGGAGCAAACCGCAGAATACCGAGGGTTATGAGTTCATTACAAAGTCTTTCACTCCTACTGCTTCAGACTCGGTGATTGTAGTTCGTGTGGTTGGTCAGGTTAGCTCAAGCGACAACCGTCCAGCTATCGCAATCTTTAAGGACTCTGTGGCAGACGCAGTGTCTGTAGCGCGAGGGATGAACAACGACACGGACTATACCGTCCCAGTTGAGTGTATCTACAAGGAGGTATCTGGCAGTACAACTGCGCGCACGTACAAGGCGCACGCTGCTGCTCAAGGATATGCGGGAGGCAACGTAGTCTGCATCAACAGAGGGCAAACCACGGCAAACCCGTTTGGGTCGAACATGGTTATTTCGTCCATGGAAATTACTGAATACAAACCGTAACAGGGGAATAATATGAGCATCCGTAAAATTGCCGTTACCATCCAGAGCGGAGCAACCACTTCAAATTGGATCAGCGCAAAAGACTTTACCGACAACGGGACTGTCGCATTGGTTGGCATTGCAACGCCAAGCACTGTTGATGCTGCTGCGTTGCGCGTTGACTTCTCAATCGACGGGTCTACCGCGCTGACCAATGTTGGCACTGACGGAACTGCCAAAACCCTGACGCAGACGGCTGACGATTACATCGTACTTCCACCGGCTGAGTATCCGCTTATCCCTGGCTACTTCCGCCTTGGTGTTGCCAGTGCTACGGCGGCCGCCCGCACCTACACCGTATTTGGCCGCGACGTATGAGCCAGTCGGCATTGCTCACGGTATTTTCCGGGACAAGCGCCGCTCCAGCACCTCCAGCACCTTACACCCCTGCCGACGAGTTTGCCGGGGGTGTGAAAGGCTGGCTGTACGACGGTCTGCTGTCCGCGTTCCTGCAATCCGCCGGCGGTTCCGCTGCTGGAAACGGCGATCAGTTGGGGTCTGTCGAGGATCTGAGCGGCAACGGCAACGACATTTTGCAGGCGACCGGCGGGTCGAAGCCGACGAACACGGTGACCGGCGGGATCAATGCGATTTCGTGCGCGTCGTCGAAGTACATGGAGTGCACGCTTGCGTCGGCTGTGAACGTGTACCGCACAGTCGTCTACGTCATTTGCATCAAGGCTACGTCTCCTGGCGAGGCGTATCCGCTGCTGATGGGGTCTGGTGGGACGTTTGACTGCCTGTTCAATAGGACACCGGGCATTACCACCGGAACCATACTGGACAACAACGCCGCGATAGGATCTGTAGCATGTGAGTGGGTCAATCACCCGTACATCGTTATCTACAAAAAATACGACGACGCAGGGACGAAGCGAGTAAACGTCAAGGCATACCGGTTGTCCAACGGAAGGCTACTTGACGACAAGACCTACGCGGCTCCGAGCACAAACGGTGTCGATCTTCTTGATATTGGCTATCCGACTCCGCAGCCGGCGTTCCAGATTCCTTTCCACATGGGGATCGACGGTGCGCCGGACCTGACCAACGTCCTCACATACATCTACGACAACTTTGCGGGGTGGGCACCGTGACGGCATACCTCTACGCCTGCAACGCAGTCTGCCTAGAGTCTGCGCTCGCAATCGGCAACGCGCTTGCTTCCGCCATCGACCCGGATACCGGCGGCAACCAGACATTTACCAAGGGTCTCAAGTGCTACCCGGCAGGCACGACGTTTACCGGTGTCGGCCCGCTGCGGACGGCAAGCAATCCGCCTGCCGCTCGCGCGTCGTTTCCGCTGCTCAAGGCAACCGGCTACGCGCTGGTGAGCGAGTTCAACGGTGCTGGCCCGTACCCGCTGCTTAACGGGCTCGGATTCTCCGATCAGGTCATTGCCGCCGCGAAGGATGTAATCACCATGGAGGTCGGCCCGCGCGAAACCATCGAGCCGCACGGCATCGAGTTTGTCCAATCGCTCGGCTATGTCGTGTAAGGAGGCGCTGTGTCCGAAATGCAAGAAGTATGGGCCGAATTGCAGCGCCAACGGGAACGGCAGGACGCCATGAAGGATGAGCTCCACGAGGTTAAGTTGCGTCAGGCAGAGGGAGACGCCGTGAGCCGGCAGGCGTTGGAGAACACACAACGCATCCTTGAGCGCATCGACCGATCCGACGAAGCCCGCGAAGTGTTCCGGCAGCGGGTTGAGTCGAAATTAGAGGAAGTCGCGGAGGCTCGCGGTGCGAGGGGCGCGGCCAAGTGGCTGGCCGGGACGATCATCGCAATCCTTGGGCTTGTTACCGCATGGCTTGGGTGGGGGCAGCACCAATGAGGCCAATCTGGCTGGACTCGGCGTACCGATACCTTAGCGTCAAGGAGATCCCAGGCGCTCCGACTGCACCAATCATCGCCGGGTGGCTCAAGAAGTTGCGCGCATGGTGGTCAGACGACGAAACGCCATGGTGCGGGACGTTTGCGGCTGCGGTGATGCAGGAAAACGGCATCCTCCCGCCACGGGAGTGGTACCGGGCTAAGGCATGGCTGTCGTGGGGTCGCGCGATGGTGCTCCCGACTGCCGGGTGTGTCGTGGTGTTCGACCGCAAAGGCGGCGGCCACGTTGCGATTTGCGTCGGGAAGTCCGCTGACGGGCGACTTGTCTGCATCGGTGGCAACCAGGGGAACGCGGTGACCATCGCGCCCTTCGACCGATCCCGCGTGCTCGGCTACCGCTGGCCGGAAGGCGAGCCAATCCCGCCGGTTGCAGCTCTCCCGCTGGTTGCATCAAACGGCCAATCATCCAACAACGAAGCGTGACCAATGAAAGCCATCAAGCGATGGCTTACAACGAGGAATTTCCAATGAAAGCCATCAAGCAACGCCTGAAATCCAAGGCCTACTGGCTGAACCTGTTGGGCGGCCCGGTGCTGGCCTACGTTGCGGCCAACCCGGCCACGTTCGGCATTACCGGCCCTGCTGGTCTGGCAGTGCTGGCTATCGCCAACATCGTCGTCCGCGAGATGACGACCAAGCCGATCAGCGAAAAATGACCCCCGCTGACCGCTGGCTGCTTGTCCTGTCTCTGGCGACCATCGCCCTAGGCCTGTACGTCGCGCTGCTCTGAGGCCTGCCTATGATCCCGTGCCCTCACTGCCGTAGCACAAACGTCAGGGGACACGGGACAGACCGCGCCAAATGCTACGACTGCAACCGGTCTTTTAACCGCCACGGTGTCGTCAAGCGCACGACCCACCTCGAGCAGCGCCCGGACACCCGCTGCCCATCCTGCGGAACCATCGGCCGGCACCGGATCGCGGTAAACCGCGGCAAGTACCGCGAAATGTCCTGCGCCTCCTGCGGGGTCAGGTTCCGCGATGATCGGGCTGCGGTACAGGAGTCAGCCGGCGATCACCCGGTCTACGTCATCACCGCTGCCGTCAATGACTCGCCCGTCCATACCGCCTTCCTGCGCGCCCTCCGCGTCTACTGCGACACACGCAAAGCCCGCCTGATCGTCATCCCCGTCCGCTACAAAAACCCGACAAGCGACCGAGAGACTGACCGCCTGTACCAATGGGCACCCGTCCTCAGCCCGTGGATCGTGGACAAGCGGCTACGCATCTGCGACGGGTTGCAGGTGCTTGCGGACATCAAGATCCAGCCGACCGCCGTTGATCCTCTGTCGGGGTTGGACACGATCACCGGTACGGACTGCGGGATTTTTGGGCACACGAAGATCGCGCTCAGGTCGATTGCAACCAGGGGCCACGAACTGCCCAAGCTGCTGCTTACCACCGGCGCAGTCACACGGCCTTCCTACAGCGACACCAAAGCCGGGAAAAAGGGCGAGTTCCATCACGTCTGCGGGGCAACGGTCGTTGAGGTAGACGGTGGCACCTTCCACTTGCGACACGTCCACGCAGCTGCTGACGGGTCGTTCATCGACCTAGACCGCAGGTACAGCCCCAAGGGCGTCACCGCCGCACCTCCGGCCATCGCTCTGGTCATGGGTGACCTGCACGCCGAGCGGCATGACCCGTCCGTACTGGTTGCTACCGGCGAAATCCTCGCCACGCTCAAGCCAAAGCGGCTGGTGCTCCATGACGTGTTGGACTTTGGGGCGGCCTCGCACCATAACTCTTGGTGGGATCGGTTCTCCCGCCGGATTACGGGCCGGGATAAGGTGATTGACGAACTGCGCGAGACTTGCGAGCTGATCGACGCACTACACCGCAATGGTCAGGAAACGGTCATTGTCTCGTCAAACCACAATGACCACCTTGCCCGATGGCTTGCCGACCACCGCAACGGCGACGACGTGCAAAACGCAGCCATCTACCACGCGGCCAAGTCTGCCGTTATCCAAGCCATTGAGCGCGGGAAAGGCCTGCTTCCCAATATCTTTGAAGTAGTCGCCCGGCCCATGCTCAAGCGGCCGGCTACGTTTCTCGGAGACCGTGACTCCATGACCGTGGCGGGGATCGAGTTGGCCTACCACGGCGACAAAGGGCCTAACGGAGCCAGAGGCAGCGCCAAGGCCTTTGACCGCATCGGGGCCAAGTCGATCATCGGGCACTCCCATAGCCCGGCCATCGTCGGAGGATGCTTCCAGACAGGAACTAGCAGCCTGCTCAACATGGGCTACAACGTCGGCCCGTCGTCGTGGCTGCATTCTCACGTCGTCGTCTATGCGTCAGGCAAGCGGAGCCACATCCACATCATTGGCGGCTCCTGGCGGGCCGGGAGCAAGCGCAATGGACAAGGTACGCACCCTAAAGCCGCAAGCAACGCTACCGCCCGAAAAGGCCGCAGAAGTCGCGCTGCTGCGTGACCTGACCGAGCGGTACATCACCGGGGAGATCGCCGGAATGTGCGTCATGTGGGCCGACGCAGAGGGTATGCCGTGCGGCAATGACCTGCTCGGGGTCATGGACGCCGGGTACCTGCATATTGAGTTGCACAGCCTCGCCGATGAGATCCGCGCAGGGTTCAAGGGTGGCGAAGATGCGTAGGCTCGCCCACCTTGCCCTAGTGGCGGTTTCCGGCCTCGCCCTGCTGCTGTGCGGGGTCGCTCTTGGTGTTGGTCTGGCTGTCGTCGTGGCGACTGTCAGGTTGCAGGATTGGTTGGACGGGGAGGGCTACTGATCACGCGCCTTTTCTGCAAAAGGCCCCATTCCTGTCCACAGACTCACCCAGCCGAATCCAGCCGAACGAAAACAACGACCTGCGAAAATCCGTTCGGCTGGATTCGGCCTGATTCGGGGGCCATTGCCCCAAGAATTGCCCCAAGCGTGCTGTTCACTTGGCCAGTGCCTGCATGCTTTCGACTGGTGACTGAGTCCGGCCCCACGCCAGGATAAAGCTGGGCACCACACCCCTCTCGCAATCCGGCTTTCGATAGCCGGCAACCGTATCAGCCAACGGGAGTCGAACCCGCCACTCGAAAGCATGCCTGCCTATTATGAATTGAATGCCTGTAGCATGCGCATCTCACTTGGCCAGTGCCTTTGCTTCGGCGTATGACTGACCAGGACGGGCGAGCGTGCCGTCCTCGTAGAGCTTCATTTCCTCGGTACGCGGGGCGTGAGCTCCAACGGGCCTGAGAAAGCGCGGGTACTCGCCGCGGTATGGATCGAGCGGCGTGTGCTCGTAAACCGTGGCAGGTGAAAGCTGATCTATCACCGGGACGAGGATCCATCTGAATCTCATCGTGCCAACCCCTCCAGCATGCGCATCTGCGCGTCCGTCGCATCGGTGTCGATCAGCCACTTGCCGTAGTGCCGCTCGAGGATCGCCAGCGAGTGACCGAGCTGCGACGCCACGAACTTCGGCGCCATGCCGGCAGTCAGGCACATCGATGCGTAGGTGTGCCTGGTCTGGTACGGCGACCGGTAGCGCAGGCGCAGCGCCTTGAGTGTCGACCGCCAGATCAGGTCCGCCGTCTCGCTGTCCTTGAACTGCATGCGGCTGGTCGGGTGGATGAACACCGTGCCGCCGGCCAGCAGCGACTCGCCGCGCATGACCGCGATGGCCTCGCGCGCGATGGGTGACAGGCGGATCGTCCGGTTGCGGCGGGTCTTGGTTCGCTCCTGGGCCTTCCTGCGCACCGTGGCGCGGCGGATGGCCGCCACGTCCTCGCCCACGTCCTCCCAGCGCAGCGCGCGCTGTTCGCTCGGCCGGCAGCCAGTCCAGAAGGCGAAGGCGAACCATGCCCACCAGACCGGCCCATGCTTGGCCCGGACGTGCTCCAGGTCGTCGTGGATGACGTTGCAGGTGCAGACGTGCTCTGGCTCGTCGTCCTCGTCCCACAGGTCGATGTCGTCCGGCTGATCCGCTGGCTGGAACTCACCGAGCGGAGGCGAGTAGTCGCTGTGCTCGTTCATTCCGGCACCTCCACCTCGTCGCCGAGCTTCGACGCCACGAAGGCGCGCATGGCGGCGATCAGCGGGGTTTGGCCGTTGATTTCGACAGCGCGTTCTGCGGGCTCGGATATTTGCGCCCACCACTGAATCGCGTTTTCTTCATCCCACCACTCAAGGTCGATCCGCTCGCGCTCGATGATCGGGCCGCCGTGGCACCACGACGAAGACGGGTAATACACGCGCTTGTCGCCTTCCCCGGTGCCGACCATCACAAACGGGAGCGTCCCCGGCTTGTCCGATGACTGCCAAGCGTCAACGCTGAGCGGCTCGCCTGATGCAACCGCCACTGCCCAATCCAACTGCGCGCCTTCCAGTTCGGCGACGCGCTTCTTCGTCATGTTCATCACAGCATCCCCACAACCTTGCCCATGTTCACCGTGTTCACGCTCCACCTCCCTTCGCCTTGGCGGCATCAATAGCCTCGTCGCACAGGTCTACAACGTGGCGCGGGTTGAGTGCGCGATCACTATACTCCGGGTGCTTTAGGTCGAACTCGGCCCACGTCCTAATTACGCGCAGAGCCATCAACGCCTTTTCGTTCGGGTTCACGTTCGGCTTACGCAAGGCGCGTTCGCCGATACCCTGCTCGCGGTTCCAGTCACTCACTTCCCACCTCCCTTCGCCTTGGCGGCGAGCATGTCGCCCGTTTTAACGTCGCGCACTTGCCACCGGATCGGCTCGCCGGACCTGCCAACCTCAAGCATTTCAACCTCAACGTCCTGAAGCGGCATGGCGAGATTCAGCCTTACAACGTCACCAACTCCCGGCGTAGTGTCGTGCAGGTATTCCTCGATGTTGTCCCACGACCCGTCCTCCGGGTTCTCGTAGTCCCAAACATAGAGCCGATTACCGAGACGCACGTCATCCGCCACCTTCGCCTGCGCTGCCGGCACTGGCGCGGAGCCGGCGTAGAGAGGGACACGGTTGAGGCCAAGAGACTCGTGACATATCTTTCTAATCTCTACCTCCCATATTGCACAGTGCCCGTTCATCCACGCATACGCATCCGGCCATCGCATCCGCGAGAAGTAGCCGCAGACGGCCATGATGGCGGCGCACTCGGCCATGCGACGATATTCGTCTCGTTCATGAATGGTGTTAGATAACTGAACTTTTGTGATCCGGTACATCTGCTCGAATGGGCCCATCACTCGTTCTCCTTCAGCGGTTGCGGTCGGACGATCGCCTTTACTGATGCCCTCTCGATCTCGTCAATGGCATCCTGCAATTCAATGACTCGGCCGTTCTGGCGGCGCATTGCACCGCAGGCCGTTCCGATGTCAACGGCGTCTACTACCTTCTGCGCCGCCACCCCGTCACACCACTCCTTGTACCTGTCTCGCTCTGCCGTCAGCCGCTCGACCTCCGCGATCAGCCAGTCAACGTCATGCTGGCCTACAGTGATTCCAGCGTCTCGGTATCCGCGTATGCGGCCCATCCTGCGGCTATCGGCGCTCATTTCGCGTCATCCTTGCCAAGGCCAGCCACGCCGTAGTCCTGCGCGCGGAGGGATTTGATTCGATCCAGGTTGTTCATGGTGCCTTTCCTTTTTGGTATTCGGATGCACTGATGTATCCAATACGAAAAGATCCGCAGAACTGGTCAACGTGCGGCGTTCTCGGCTCGCTATCAGTGCGATATGTCCATCGCGCACAGTCGTTCCGTTTCTCACAGTTTCTCGACCAGCAGCGGCAAATATCGAACGTAAGCGGTCTAGTCGTCATGCGACCACGAGCCTCCTGCGCTCTACGAGAGCCCGCTCGTCGTGCCAGTTCACTTCCCACCCCCCTTCGCCTTGACGGAGAGCATGGCGTCATGACACTTTGCGCACCAACATGGCTTTGCGTGCGGAAAATCTTCCGTAGCAGCAGGTAGCGACTCAATGTATCCGCATACCACATCAATAGCATGTCCAAGTTGCGCAGGGTTATACGGCATAGCCTCCCAACGCTCAGTCTTATTCCCCCTGCGCCATTCATTGTGATCGCGTAGTAGCGCCACAGCTTCATGTACGTTCATTCCTTCACCCTCTTGATTTCAAGCGCCTCTCTCAGGGCCATAAGTTTGTCTCCGTCAGCAAGAGATCCTGGCGGCGTCATGTTCTTCCCGTGCCAGTTATAGGCTGCGTTGTGGCGCTGCATGTACCTACGCATCGACTCAATCTCGCGCTCGATCTGCTTGATAGTTTTAGCTGACCATAGTTCTCGGAATTGGTCGTAGGTCATGCTACCCTCCACATGGTCACTGTTACCCAGAAGCAAAGCCACTTGATCGAGTGGTCTACGCACAGGCTTCCTGACTTTATGGTGCCGCCGTTCCAGTGATGAAATGGAATCCAGAACCACCAGTAGTGCCCCATTCGCGCATTATCGTCAATCGATGGGTCGTACAAGTGGTCAAGCCGCGCTGCTTTGCCTACCATCACGCTGATTCGATACCGGCAGATAGCCATCACCAGCCGGTGCCGCGTGTTGATGCCTCGGCGGATCATGGCGAGTACGTCGTCCTCTAGGCTCATACAAACAACTCCCCCTGTTTCGGCTTATCCGTGGCAAATAGGTCTGGTGTGTTGGACTTATTTGCCTCTCGTCGTGCGTTTCCGGCCCATTCCAGCAGCGTGAAGGCGAAATACCGTGACACGTTGTTTCGCTTCCAGAACGCGCGAGACTGCTCAATGCAGACCCTCGCTCGATGTATTGCCGCCTCTCTCTCAGTCATATCGCCTCGCATTTGTGAGCGGTGCGTGGCGTGGGTCTCTCTCATTCCCACCATTTCGCCACGAATACGTCGCGGTTAGAGATACGTTACTTGGTAGTTACTTGGGGCGGGCCAACCGCTCGAATTACCCTCGGTCACCGCGCTTGCAATCGCGGGCCTTTCGCTACGGCTAACACCTCGCACCGCTCACAAATGCGCCGCATCGCTGCGGACGCACTGGCGTCTAGCACGCCACCCCAACACACTAGATCCGACCGCTTCGCTCTTTCGGCCCGATCCCGGTCTGACGCCCGGCAGGTTGCGCGAATCTCTACTGCCAGCCAACACTACTGCCGATTTGCAGCAATGTAAACACCATTCGTCGGTCAGCGACCAGCCCACCACTTGCACCACGGACGCAGGTGGCGCGTCCTCGGCTTCCTTGCCTGCCCAAACCTATGCCAGGAATCCTTTTCCACGGCGCGAGTCGCTTCCCTTCGCAAACGGCTTTCCTCTTGCAACGCGCGTCCTTAGCCCGAGCCTGTTTGCCTTGTACGTCACGCGCTTCACACTCACTCCCAACTGACTCGCACACCATTGCGGGCCTTTCGCTTCGTACTCGCGCATCAGCAGATCGACGGCGCGATTCGTCCACCACTTCCGTGCCATGGCTCACCCCTGCGCCAGTTCGTCATCGAGCGGGTCGTGCGTCGGGTGCGCCATGTTGTCGGCCGCCTTTGCCGAGGCTTTCAGCGACTCGCCGTGCGCAGTCCACAGCGCGGTCTT
>ERZ869925.371-NODE-371-length-34568-cov-9.338278_pt1 | contig 34568 bp, 55 predicted proteins | sample MGYA00579311_ERZ869925 | MGnify/ENA primary metagenome ERZ869925 (study PRJEB32216, sample SAMN09231817) | wastewater metagenome | place: USA: Maryland | collected 2016-07-30 | study: EMG produced TPA metagenomics assembly of the PRJNA472060 data set (Reclaimed...
AAGGCGGCGCAGGATTACGCCCTCGCACTCGACACCCTGAATGACAGGGTGGAAGGTGCTAAACTCGAAATCGGTAGTCGCCTTGTGCCAGTCTTGACCAACGCGGCAACTGCTTTTGAGCTGCTATTATCGGCTAACAATAAACTGAATGACGCCCTCGCGCAGCACGAAGGGACGGTAAGCCAGGCAGCTGGAAGCTACGAAGAATACCAGCGCGAGGTTTACCGCTCGGTTGCCGCCTCAAATCCTCTGATTGATGCGACAAAGTTCGTAAACCTCTCGCTTGAAGATCAAGCGACCAAAGTCGCCCGCCTGGCGCCAGACCTCGAAATTATGACACAGGCCGAGTGGGACGCAGCCAATGCCGCCGCTGAAATGAGCGACAGGTTAAGCGAGTCCACTATCGCGCTTGACACAACCGCCAGCGCTGCAAACAATTACGGGCAGGTGGTCAATACCAGCATCTCGACAATTGACGGGGTAACGCAATCCTTCCAGGCTATGACGAAGGAACTAATTTTCAACGCCGCCGCGCAAAACATGAACGCGGACGAAGCCCTAAAGCTCGGTATCCAGATGGGTCTGGTTGACGCCTCCACGCTGGGTTACATGGCGGCAATGGACGAACTTGATGCAAAACTTGCCGCGGGCGATATTACGATGATTGAATATCGCAACTCGGTTGCCGCCCTCGGCCTATCGCTTGACGCCATTGCGCATCCTTACGACATCATGGTTAACTTCACCTACGACCCCGCCGCTTTTGCGGAGATGTACGCAGAAATCGGACGGGTGCAACAGGCGGCAAACGGGATTGGAATTAGCGCAGGCGGCGGTGAAATCATCGAAGCCCGCGCCGCAGGTGGCCCAGTAAACGCCGGGCAACCGTACCTTGTCGGCGAGAACGGCCCCGAAATCATCACCCCAAACCGTGACGCCTACGTTGTGCCAAACGGGGCGGGAAACGTGTATAATTTTTATGGGTACAACAATCCCACCGCAATCGCGCAGCGTCTGTCTGTACTGGAGGCTTTTGGCGTATGACATCAACAATGACCAACTGGAAAATCTATGTTATCCAGCCCGCGGGCCGGACGAATTATGTTACCAACCCATCCTGCGAGACTGACGCAACGGGGTACACTGGCTTGAATGCGACGGTAACGCAATCCAGCGAACAAGCGCGCTACGGGACGTATTCGGTTAAGGCCGTCCCGACGGGCGCAAACACGTTAGGGGGTATTGAGTATGGGGCGATTACGGCCCCAGCGACTGGAGACCTGACATTTAGTGTGTCTGTCAAGGGCGAGGCCGGGAAAACATACAGGATTATGATTTACAACGACGACCTCAGCACGAGCAATTCCCTGACGTTTACCGCCAACGGCTACTGGCAGCGGCGCAGCGTGACGTTGGCTTCAACGGCTGGCAATGCGCTTTATTTATACGTTTATCGCGACGCCAACCAGAACACCACCGCCGCCTATTATATTGACGGCCTGCAGCTTGAAGCCGCATCAACCCCCAGCACCTACTTTGACGGGTCAATGGACTTTCTCGGAAACGTCCGAGGCCGTACGGAGTACTACTGGACAGGTACACCACACGCATCGACCTCGGTGCGCGTGGACTGGACAAATTCGGGAGGGACAATGCTGGACTTATCAACCTACTGCCGCATCATTGCGGTACTCGGTTTGGGCATGGCTCAAATCTCACCCATCTATGCCCCGATGGTCAACGGTGGATCAATCTACCAATGGAGCCGTGCGGGCAATCGGGACATCGAATTAGTGCTTGACTTCAACGGCGCAAACCCCGGTGACGTTGCGCAAAAGATTTCAGCCGTCCAAAAAGCATTCGATGCCACCAGCAACAAATACGGGCAACCCACCCGCTTGATGCTTGTCGGGTATAACGCGGCTGGCACAATCGAACAGTCAGAGACTGTGTTTGTGGATGTCGCCTATCGCGGAGGTCTGGAGGGCGGTTTCACGAACTACTACCACGAGCGCAAAAACGTCCAGCTACTCAACTTCACGCCAACAATGCGTGCCGAGGGCTACACCACCGCCGCACTTGACTGGCAGGACGCCTTGACGGGTGACTGTGTTGTTCGGGTTGGTGCGGATGGGACAATCGATAATGCGGGAGTGGCGGTCACAACCACCACGCATACCGGCCGCGTCATGGCGAAAGACAATGCAGGCGGGCTATATCTGGGCGGCACTTTTGCCGACTTGAATGGCGTTGCCGCGGCTGACAATATCGCCTATAAAGCGGCGGGCGGGACGTGGGCGGCGCTTGGGGCCGGGCTGAATAACCAGGTTTACGGCATTGCAATCGGTTACGATAGCAAGGTTTACGCCGTTGGGCTATTTACCGATGCCGGGACAATTGCAACGGCTGACTATATCGCCCGCTGGACGGGTTCGGCGTGGGAGAGTATCACCACGGGCGGCGCGGCCGACGGGACGATAAGCGCGCTCGCATTTAGCCGGACTGGCGACCTCTACGTGGTCGGTGCATTTTCAAATATTGGCGGCGTTAATGCCCAGCGCATTGCCCGGTGGGACGGTGTAAACTGGAACGCCGTTGTCGGCGCGACAACTTTGAGCCAACAGCCATATGCCGTAATCCCCGACCCGTGGGGTGACGGCGTGATTATCGGTGGGGTATTCACAAATGCCGGAGGGGACGGGACAAAAGATTATTTACTCCGGGTGGTCATCACTGGCACAACCTACACCTACGAATTGATTAACGGCAGTACACCAAACGGGTTAGTCACGTCAATCGCCTACGACCCGCAATCTGGGCGGCTGTATGTGCAGGGCGCATTTACTGCAATCGGCAGCGCGGACATGAATTACATCGCCTATTACGACGGGGCTGGCTGGTGGCCGCTTGGGAGCGGGACGAGCGAACCCCCAAACGTGCCCAGCATGGTTCTGTCGCCGGGCAATGGAATTTTATATACTGCGATTGACTCGGCGAGCGCGCCAACCGCTGGCGGCGTAATCCTTCCGGACAGCTTTGGCATTTGGAGCGGCAATCAGTGGAGCGCGCCGAAATTCAATTCGAGCGGCACGAGCTACGCCGGCAGTGGCGTATTTTATGACGGCGACACTGGAGATGTTTACTGGCTTGGAACGTCGGAGAGCGCAACCGTCGAAGGCCGCACCTCTATCACCAATACCGATTACGGCGACACCTACCCCACACTGGTTATCACCGGGCCAGGTACGGTCTATGGTATCGAGAATTACAGCAACGGCGACCGGGTTGACTTCAATAACCTCACGCTTATCGCTGGAGAGTATGCGACTATCGTTTTCGGGCCGGACGGGATTGTCAGCGCGCAGGCATGCAGGGCTGGGTTTGTATCCAGCCGGGGCGCGTCATGCCGCGACCTAATCCCCTACATCGTGCCGGGATCATCCCCAACGTTTAGATTATCGCCGGGCATAAACACGGTTGGAACGTTTATCTACGGCAGCACCAGCGCCGCCACAGCAGCGACCCTGTCATGGCCTACGACATACCGGGCGATTGAGGGAGCGGTCAGATGACAGACGTAACCCAGAACGGCTACCGATTACAGCCCTACACCCTGACAGGCGCGCCATTGGCGCAGATTGTCGGTTATACCGGGCTGCGTGTGGCCTACGGGGAGCGCAATCCCGGCGTGTGCATTGTACAAACCAACAGCGAGCGGGCAGCGCAGGACTGGCCGCCGTTTACCATGCTGGAGGTTTACCGCACCGTTGAAGGTATCACCTATCTGGAGGGTGATAGGATTTGGTATCTGCTTGACCAGGAAGATTACTACGACGAAAGCGGCCAGCGCGGGCAGCGGCTGTACTTTTACGACATGAATACGATTTTAGCGCACCGCTACGTGCTATATGCCGCCGGATCAAAGCAGGCCGAAAAAACCGGCCCGGCTGATGACATACTGAAACAGATCATCCGGGACAACCTCGGGCGTGATGTAACCGTTGCTGCTCGCCAGGTTGCCGGGCTGCTCGTTGCCGCTAACATTGCCGTGTGTGCCAGCGTCAGCAAAGCTTTCGCATGGCGCAACGTGCTGGAGGTTATGCGTGAGATTTGTCAGCAATCATTGGAGAATGCCACCAAACCGCTGTACCTCACATGGGATTTTGTGCGCGATGACATTGGCATACAGACGTTTCACACCTACACCGGGCAGCGAGGTGCGAACCGTGGGCAAACGTCCGGGCAAAGGCTCGGCTTGACGTGGGAAAACGGCGGGCTGAAATCCCCGTCCCTGATTTACGCCCGGTACGGCAGCGCAAACAACGTTACGGCTGGCGGACAAGGCGAGGAAGCCCTGCGCTACACCGTCACGGTTGACGCCACACCAGCGGCAACAGGTATCACCCGACTGGAAACGTTCGTGGATGCGCGCAACTGCGCCGATAATACCGATGTTGACAGCGAGGCACTCGCCGAGTTTGCCGCCCGCCAGCCACGTTACAAATTCACCGCCCAACTGGGCGAGACCACAAACCGCCGGTATGGGTATGATGTCCACTACGGCGACCTCGTGAGCGTCTCATTCGGCGGGTATGATTTTGATGCGCATCTTGACGCGGTGAGCATCACCCTTGCCGATGACGGCAGCGAGACCTTATCGATAGGATTACGCAATGAATGACAGCCTGATAAACGATTTGTGGCGCAAAATTGCCGGGATTGATAAGCGCCTGCAGCGACAGGAAGCGCAGGAACAAATGCCGGGCGGCAATCGGCTGACCTTGCGCCCGCAGTTATATTCCGGGCGCGTTGGCGGTGTGGCTAAACCGACATTTGTTACATTAGGGGCTTACGCCGGGTACTCGTTCCCGATTTATAACAGCGATGACGAAGAGCTGCTTTTCAGAGAGAGCATCCCCGGACGCTGGGACGGGGCGAGTAATATCAACGCTTATGCCGTTGTGATGCTGTCTGCAGCCGAGGACGTGGGCGATAAATTCCAGTTTCAGCTATCTTGGGCGTCGCACGTCACCGGGTCGGGCGCGCTTGCCAGCGCGGTTACAGACGTCGGGACAAGCCAGACTGTTGCAACGAGCCGCTCGGCGCAATACTCAATTTACGTCTTGACATTCGCGGTAAATTACACCGTCCCCACACCAGACCTTGCCGCAGGCGACCACTTTGGCGGGCGCATCCGGCGTATTGCAGCCGCTGCCCCGCAGGTGTCAAACGAGATTATCCTACTGGATTTTTACATGACTTACAATGTTAATAAGATTTACAAGGCGGCGTAAATGACCAACCGCTGGGGTGTTGACGTCTCGCTGTGGCAGGATGAGGGCGGGCTGTCCGCCGCCCAGGTGCAAGCTCTGGCGGATGGCGGCTGTTCGTTCGCGATTATCCGGGCCGGGCAACCCTGGCGGGCAGATGACCAACTCGCCAGGCACCTCGACAATTTTGGCAATGCCGGGATCCCGGTCGGGGTTTACTTCTGGGGCGACCCGCTCCAAAACGCAAACGACCAGATAGACTGGTACGTCTCTATCTGTGACGCGTGGCGTAATCAGATTAGCTGCTACGCACTAGACGCTGAACAGTGGTGGGCAAGCTGGGCTGAATATTATCGCTATGTTAGGGGCGAAATCCCCATGAGCAGCGTGCCGCGCATCCATCCAGCGACTATTTCAGCCCGTTACCACGAGATGGCAAACCGCCTACGGTCGCAGGTTGACAAGCCTGCATTTGTGTACTCGGGCGGGTATTTTGTGCGCGACATGGCGACGGGGATGGCGGGCTGGATGAACAGTGAGCCGTATCTGTTTTGGTGCGCGACCTATCGCATGGGGCCGAACCCATGCACCTACGCTGAATTAGAGACCTATCTGGCTAGTCTGACTAGTCCGTTTTTTGACGGGGTAGATAGCTGGGAGGTCTGGCAATTCTCGAGCGGCGGGACAAACTACCCCCGCCTGATTGGGCAAAACCCGCTTGACCTCAATTACATCCCAGATGACGGGGTTTACAGTTACCTTTTTGGTAACGGGCAGTTACCCCCGCCGCCCCCACCGAGACCGGCAACGGTTGCCGGTCAAACGCTGTACAGCATGAGGGTACGGTCTGGACCTGGTACGGGCTATTCAACCGTTGCGCTGATCCCCGCAGGTACAGCGATAGAGGGCGCAAACATCGGCGGCGATTGCTGGCTTGAGATAGAGCCGGGCCGCTGGGTTTGCCTGTACAAGGCAGGGCAAAAGTTTGTGGAGCTTGCGCCGCGATAAAAAAACACCCCCGGTCATGAGGCCGGGGGTTTGTGTGTTGGGTTGTGGTTTAGATACCGTATCGCAGTTTGTCGTATTCGGCATCGGAGACCGGCTTGCCATCCGGCCCCTGGATGTAGTAGTGGTCATCCCAACTGCCAGGCGAGAGATGAGCGGTGTGCGACCGCTTCGCTCGGACTGCCGCTTTCAGGCTGGCATGGGTTGACAGGGGTCGCCATGCGCTGTCGGGGATGCTCTCGCAAGGGCCGTAGGGGCGTCCGGTGTGCATCAGGGTGTAAGTGGTAGTAGTCATTTCGTAATCTCCTTCAATTTGTTCGACTGGTTTGATATATCTATAATACTCCCTCAAGATTAAAATAACATTAAAATTAGATTAGAGTTTGCGCTACAATGCCCCTGTACGCCTCTACAAGCCATTTCTAGGCGTTTATCTGGCTGGGGCGATACTTTATACCTCCACAATCCCCACAATCGGTATTATCGCAGTATGACAATCGCACTCATTCGGGGCATGAGGTGGGTGCGATTGTATATCGGTAAATATACACAAAGTGCAATTATCTGATATAGATTAGTGCGTGATTAGAGTTTGCCCCTCTCGGTTGTCTAATCCTGTCAGCGTGCTATAATAATGGCATGTTATACGCATACGAAACACAGGAGAGGAAACCGTAATGCCGCATATTGAAACCATGTTAGCGCAAGGGGAAGAGCAGTCCGTTATAGCCCTGCAAAAGGCGGGGTTTGAACTCAAGCAAATCGCTAAAATGCTGCACATCCCACTCGGGCAGGTGCGCTATATCCTGCTGGAGCATAACCAGCGGATCGGCGGCGATATCGCTGATATGCTCAACGGGATCACGCTGGGCTGCGAACCCATGCGCCTGTCGGGCGACAATTGGATTGTCACCTGTGATTGGCACGTACCACAAACCGACTGGAGCCTGGTACAGCACATGGTCGCCGTGGCAAAACATCACAACGTCAAGCGGCTGATTGTCGCGGGTGATTGGTTCGACCAGGGGCAATTCAGCTACTACCCCAACGACATCCCGCCCGTGCCGTGGGCGGTGGAGCGTGACGCATCGCAGATGATTATCGATTGGCTGCTGGGCTGGTTTGATGAGATTGTCATCACGATGGGCAACCATGACCGGCGTTTGATCCGCTGGGCTGATGCAGCCCTCGACATCAAAGACCTATGGGGTGAGTTTATCACCTCGCCCAAAGTGCATATATCGCAATATGGCTGGTGTACCATCCAAACCAGCCGCACCCGTGACAACGGCCTGCCGCTTGTTTGGCGGGCCACGCACCCCAAAAACTACAGTCAGATACGCGGCAAGGTTGGCAACGACCTCGCAGACCTCTACGACGCCAGCGTGATTACAGGCCACGAACACCACACCGCGCTGGGCAAGTCAAAATCAGGGCGGCATTGGTACATGTCGCTGGGCGGGTTGTATGACCCCGCCAAAATCGTTTACACCCAGCTTGATGACGGCCTATCAACCAAAATGTCGCCCTCATTCGGCATGCTGCTAGGCGGCTACCCCTACGTGTTCGCTGAGGGGTTGACAGAGTGGGAGCGGTGGGAATGACCAGTCAATTGTATCTCGGTGATTGTCTTGATGTGATGCGCTCTATGCCGGATAAGAGCGTGGATTTTGTTTTCACGGACCCGCCGTATAACGTCAGAAAAGATTATGGAACGTATAAAGACAATCTATCTGACGCCGATTATTTAGCATGGTCCACGACAATTATCGGAGAGATAAAGCGCGTGGCCCGGGCCGCATGTATATTTGTTCCCCAAAAATATATTAGATTTTGGTGGTATCTTCTAGGGGATGATTACAGGCAGATAGTCTTATCCTATTCCCCGGAAGGCGCAATAAGATGGGGGTTTATAAATCAGTTTTCGAGTTTGCTGACAAACGCCAAACCAATTGGGCGAGTTAAAAACGTCTGGCACAATTGCCAAATGCCCGGACTCGGATATTTTTTCAGGGAAAACAATTACGGGCACCCCGGATATACATCTGAGGATATAACCAGCAGGGTTATAGCGTCATTCACCAATGAGGGCAATACAATCCTGGACCCGTTCACGGGAACAGGCACGACTGGCGTAGCCTGCGCCAAAACAGGCCGTAATTTCATCGGCATTGAAATCGACCCGACGTATTTCGCCATCGCCGAAAGGCGTATCCATGACGCTGAACAACAGCCGCTATTGTTTGCATAATGCCCACCGCTAAAGTCCACAATCCCGCCTGCCTCATCCTTGCCCCGGTCGTGATGGCCGGGGCTGCTACTTTGGGCGGTGACTGGCAAACCTGCATCGCTGCGGGTATCGGCTGCGCCAGTGGCGTAGCGGTATCGCCAGACCTTGACCTGGTAAACACCGTACGCGTCCCGGTGATCGGCTGGATATGGGGCGCGTATTGGTGGCCGTACCGTAAGCTAATCGCGCACCGGGCGTACATCAGCCACGCGCCGATTGTGGGGACGCTTGTGAGGCTGGCATACCTCATGCCGATTATAATAATCGCGATTAGTATTCTACCGCCGGGGCTGGTTGCAGCATGGGCGGCGGGTCTGGCGTGTGCGGACGTGGTGCATAGTTTGCTGGACGCAACCTTCAAAAACTGAAGGTTCGGCGACACAGGATATAACGCAAAACCGCCCCATCGGGGCGGTATGCTTTAGGAGAGGAAGAAATGTCCACCGCTATTATATCACAACCTCTCTTTATTCCATCGTTCCCATTCCGCTGGTGATACGGCGCGGCAACTCTCCAAAATCATGAGGTGTTTACCCCAAAGGGCGTTATTTGTAAACCGCCGCTTTACAGGTTTCACCGAATTCGTCAACCAACGCCAACTTGACGTGCTCATCACAGGGATGCGGTTTACCCAGCATTCCCGCTTTTGGTGGTGCAGGCGGCGGGGGTTGCGATTACGTTTCATTGCCGTCTATCCATTTCTTGAGCGCGTCGCCCAACTTTTTGAGTATCGTTTTTTCGGCGTATTCGCACACCCGCGACGCGTCTCTTTGCCACAAACCTTTGCTGAAATAATGCGATACGGCTAATTGGCGTTTTTCGTTGATATTGATAACGCCGCGGAAGATCACTAAATCGCCGGTATGGTCTTTGTTGATGATGACCTGATACGGCCAGTTAGCGCCCTCCACAGACAATTCGACGGTGTACGGGTATCTTTTCATTGCGCTGCCTCCAGTAGATACAGGATATACCCGAACGCAAAACCGGTCACGATTACGAGAATCACAACGGCCATGCCAGCAATGCAGCCGTTTATTTCCGCCTCGGTCGGGATGGGCAGCTTGCTCTTGTAGCCCATCACAGCCACGCGCTTTCTGGCGTCTCTGACAGCCAACGAGCCTTGTCCTGCAGGGCTTGTGTTTCGGGCGAGAAACCATCATCGGGCGGGGCCGTGTACCAGTCAACGACCAGCCGGGCAAGCTTGAGGTATTCGGATTCAAGCCATTGGATGCGTCCAGAAAAGTCGTAAATATCGGGCTTGTCTGCCGTCGTGGTGATCGTGCAATCTGGTTCAACCTCACTACCGACAACGGCGTAATATCCGGTGTCTGGAACCGCCGCCTCTGCCTCATCCGGGTATCGCTGTTCCTGCTCATGCTCCACCCATTCAGCGGGCGGCGTTGGCGGTTGCCAGTCCCGGCAATCGTCCGAGACCGTCCAACCGTTGGCGTTTGACAGGGCGCGCTTGACGTAGGCGATTTGGTCAAGGGTTGTGTACACACTCCAAAGCTCGGCACAGATTTTGAGCAGCAGGTCAAGATTGGTATCACCTTCGGCGGTTCGCCAGTCAAGACCCTGCCAGACTAAAACGGCGTCACCCGCCTTGCCCGGCTCCAGGCTTTCGACCATATGGATTACTGGCCTAACCTTGCCGGTTAAGCTATCGGTATCACGGGTTGCGAAAATCATTTTCATGGCAAACCTCCAGTAGCTGCAATAGCCAGCACCGTGCCAACAATGGCAACGGCGAGGCAAACGAGGGACAAGGCGGTCAGGGCCTTGCGGATTTTAGCTTTCATAGGGCACGGCCTCCAGAATAACGATAACGCCATGATGGGTATCAATCTCAAGCGCGCCGTCAACTATAGAGCATGTGGCGATAACCGGGGCGGTCTCGCCGCCGTCAATGGCGACGGTGCATAAGACTTTTCCGCCGTCTGCGATAACCACCCTGGCCGGGAATATAGCAAGATAGTTTCCGGGTGTTTCGGTCATTTAGTAATCCTCGCCTTCCGTAATCGGTTTGCTGATAGGTTCTGTTGGCAGATACAGGTGGTTCTTCCACCAATACCCGACCTCGGTTTGATACCCCTTCGCCTGCGCCTCGGTCAAGGCAGCTTCCAGCGTCTGCGCCTTGAATACCCGGCAGGTCAAGCCAAGTGGCTGGGGTGTTTGGTTAATCATTTTTGTCTCCTTCGTAATCTTCGCACTCTTCCGGGCAGCACTTACGAAAATTGATTGTCGCGGCGTTCCAATTGTGTACTGCCTCGCCGAGGCGGGCATACTCGCCGCGCATAATTCCGCAGCATTGAAAAGCAACCAGGCCAAAAAGGCCGTGCTGCATATCGGGCTGGCGCCCACACTTCGGGCAGCTATTCACGCCGTAACCGTTGAGCATAAAGATACTGGGCATTACAGACCTCCATCCGCGTCAGAGTGGCAATCCGGGGTATCATCCTGATTGCATACCGGGCAGCAATAAGCATGATAAACGCTGTCATCTCCTGTGCATTCGTGGCGGTCGTCCCATTCGTCCATAGAGTAAAACGGCCACTTGCACGCATCGCAGCGGACAACCCTGTTGAGGTATTCGTCTCGGATAATCCCTCTAATCAATCTGACTTTAGTCATCTCTTTTATTCCTCTCTTTTACCTCACCGGGGCCGCTAACATCTCCAAAAGTGATGTAACGCCTAGTACCACCTGGACGGCGGCCCCGGTTATGGCCTGTTGGGTTTAGGGCTGGTTGCCCTCGTTGACCTCATCAATGGTCGGGTCGATAATCTCAACAACGTCTGGTTTTGCAATGCGCAAGAGCCGGGTCAAGGCAGCGAACAGGTCTTTATCCTTCAGCATGGCCTCGGGATGCGCCTCGAAGTAGTTTTTCATCTCGGTGAGCTGTTCCGGGGTCATGTCGCCCAGCCGGACGCCCTTCGGGGTGCGCATGTTTTTGCAATGCTCAATGTCGGAGGTCGGGTCACACAAGACCTGAACTTGCGCACCGGGGATGGTCTCCAATTCGGTTTCGTCAGTCCAACCGAGACCGCAGATTGAAAGCGTCACGCGCCGTTTGGCTTTTGTTTCGGCTTTCATGTACGCATTGGCGAGGGCGTCGCCTTTCAAGCCCTGAATATTGACCGCGCCGATGCTCTCATCGGTTCGGCCATCCTGCAAGCTGGCGCGGGCTGAAACAACCAGAATATCGTTGGCAACCTCACGAGACGTAATGACCACACTCACGCCGCGATTGCTGCGCAATTGATCCGTGCAATCCCGGCGGGCGTAAAGGGTCAAGCGGCCCTGAAACGCGACATATTCAAATGGTCGGGTCAAGGGGTTCAACCCGAGGCTATTGCAAACCTGATTGTAATAGCTGATACGCTGTTCGGTTGTCAGTTTTGACAGGTCTCCAGCAACCAACACGGACTCAATCGCGCTGGCGTCAGGTGCGGAGGTTTGGGTTTGGATAGCTTTAGTAGCGGGCATTTCAAAATCCTTTCAACTCAAGTTCGGGTAAGTTTGCGCGAGGCGATCCATCGCCTCGTAATCGCCTTCGGTGGTATCGTTGCTATCCGGCAGGTCGCTGAAATCGGCCTCCGGTTCGGCCTCGGTGGTGTTGATTTCAGCCTCGGCGGCACGCTCACGGCGGCGGGCCTCCAGGGCTTCAGCGGCCCGGTAGATTTTGACGTACTCGGCCTCGGCTTTCAGGGCGGCAGCGCTGGCGTGTTCCAACCGCTCGTAAAAGCCAGCGGGCGGCAATACGTTGCGGGCAGCGTAGCAGTCTAATTCGTCAACTAATGCCATATAATCAGCCCAAGTCGCCTCGCGGATTTGGCGGGCCTGGGTTACGCTGGCGGGTTGGTGTTTGTGGGTCACGAGTACACCGCCATATTCACCCAGTCAAAAACTAAATCGTCATACTCGTGGGACTTACTAAACCAGCCGTCCGCCTCGCAGGCGGCCCTGCTCTCGTACTGCGCGCAGATGGCGGCGCGCCCAGAATAGCGCGTATCAATCACACAGAACTTCCAGTCGGACGGGACTGGCTTGCCGTCAATAAATGCTACTCTGTCTGTTTTCAGCGTATGCTTTGTCATTTCGGTCTCTTTTCTCCCAGCGCAAGCCCGCCGGGTGGCTGATTTGATATATTTATTATATCCATCTGCCAGCCGGGTACATTAAAGCCAGATTAGAGGATGATTAGAGTTTTACCCAGCCGCCACAATCGCCAACAAGCACGTCCCGCCACAAAGCAGGACGAAAAAGACAATTGACAGCGCGACTTCGCTGGGTTTCATGGTGGGGGATTTCATTTCGAGACCTCGATTTTCATCAAATGGGTTTTGGAGCGCAACTCAACGCCGCCGCCCAGCTCCCTTGTTACACAAATAGAACAATTATTATCGGTTGCAGCATTAAACACGCCACAATAATAAAATCCAAAAGCGGCAGCTTCTCCAGCGATGCAGGCCGGAAGACCTTCCTCTGATACGTCGCGGTAGCGGTTGAATACAATTGTGCGGTCTTTTCCGTTAATGCGGTACAGGGTCGTGTGCAGCGTTATCATCATTTCGTCACCTTTTTGTGCTTGCGCGTATGCGCCGCAAGCGCCTGCTGGCTTGCGTACGCCATCCCGCAGCTTGCGCACACGTGCGCGGGTGTCTGCGGGGCTTGCGTGACCTCATGCGCAGGTTGCGCATCGGGTTGCGTGGGTGTGGTTTCCGGTCGCGCATCGCTTGCGCCAATCCAGCGCATGATACGCAAGGCCAGCGCATTGCCGATTTTACCGCCGCGCATCTGCGCCGCATCCGGGGGCAGCTTGCGGATTGCGCCGGACAACCAACCCAGCAGGGCCACTGAAACCGTTGGGAACAGGCCGTATAAAACAGCCCCGGCGGCAATTAGTGGGGTGCTGGTATCAGCCGATAACCAGGTATCGGCAAAGTTGAAATACGAGTCAACGGCCACGAAGAATACCAGGGCTACCCCAGCAGCCCGGCGGGTTGTGGCCGTGCGTGTCCAGTATGACGCCGTGTACACGGCCACACCCAGCCCGGCGGCAAAGAGCAACCCCAGCACCCCGGCGTGCATGTGGGTTGCAGTGAATTGCGCCACCCTCGCCAGTGTGATGGCAAGGAAGGTGGCGACCAATAGGACGGGGAGACGGCGCATCATTGGTTATTTGCCCATATGTTCGCGCCACGTCAAATACAGGCTACACAGGGAGCGGGCGACGGTATAACCATCACCACCAATCGCAACGCGGACGCCGCCAAAGCTTGCAGCCGCAAAATAATCGTACTCATCGTTTTGCCTGCATGTGATTTTGATTTCGATGTTATACCCGCACCGCAAGATTTCATCGGCCAGCGCCATGGCTTCCTGAATATCGCCAGCGTAATCACGGTTTGGGTTACCGTTCACATCACAGGGCGTGGTCTCGCCTGTCAAGGCACGAACCTTTTTATTGAGTTCTTGGTTTGCAATCATTTTGTTTGTTCCTCTCTACCAATTAGTGTACATCAGCGGCGTATCGTTTGCATTAATGCCGGATTAGAGTTTATATCCCAGCGCGGTCATGGCCTTGCGATAAGCCTGCTCCGACTTCCACCGGGCGGGCTGGTTTCCGGCGGCAGGTTCTGCCAGACCTGCAACAATCAGCCACTGTGTAATAATCCGGGTATGCTCGCGGGACTGCGTGCCCTCGCCGCCGCTGTCGCGGACGGATGGCAGATACCCATCGTTCCAGTCGGTAAACGGGTCAAACGCGCCGCGGGGGATTTCGTCAAACCCGCCGGACCCGTTGCGCAGCCGGACCAACTCAACCGGCTTGTAACTGCTATCGGCGGCTATGATGGTCTCCAGACTACCCACGCTTTTGACGTAGGCTAATTGCGCCTCGTTTAGCCTGCTGATGGCGTTTACCCACTGGACTTCCGGGGTCTGGCTGGCCGCTAATCCCCATTCGTATCGCCGCCATGCCAGCTTATAACTGGCGAGGTCGTAACTCGCAAACAAGCCAAACACGACAAATACAACCATCGTGACCGTCAGGACAATGCGCCATGACGGGGCGACGGTCTCGTGATTACCGATGGCGTAACAGGCAGCGGAGAGGATGAAAAGCAGCATCGGGACGGCCATTGTGGGTTTATCGGACTTCATTTTGCGCTACTTTCTCGCACTTTTGCGTGCGTGTCTGTCGGGTTTACCCCTTTTTGGGGGTGTTAGTCGGGGTGGGGGAGGGGTAGCAGGTGTTGATAATCCTTTCTGCTATCCATCTGGCAACTGGCACGGCCACTGCATTGCCCAACTGCCGGTATCGCGCTGAATCTGACTGCCCAGCCGTCCAGCCGTCGGGGAATCCCTGCAAGCGTTCACACTCAACGGGCGTCAGGCGGCGAATACCGACAAGTGGAACGTTGTTACCGCCTGTGCCTGCGAACCTGGTCAGGGTTGGCGAAAGGCACTGATCCTGCACACGAATGCTATGATCCTGTTGATGATTTACCCAAATAATCGGCTGTTCGTGGTTGGTCGTCAACGACGGCGAACCGTCGTTGACGATTTCAGCGTTGGACTGTCCGGTTGCCATACAAAACGGTATAAGATTGATATTTATTCCACCATCTCCCTTACCGCATTTTGAAGCACTTGCTGTAAGTGTGTAGGCAGGCTTTTCTTCCCCTTCTCTGCGCGTCTGAGTATTCCCGCGCAGGCTTTCTTGCTCAAATAATACTTCGGCGGCACGTCCGTTTCCAAGACTGCCGACAATGAACACACGGCGGCGGCGTTGGGCGACTCCGAAATACTGAGCGTCAAGAATCCGCCAGCCCACGCCATACCCGCTGTTTGCCAGCCCTTGAATGATGGTGGCAAAGTCTGCTCCGCGATTGCTGGATAAAAGACCGGGGACATTTTCGATAACAACCCAGCGCGGGCGAGTCTCTCCAATAATCCGCTTAAACTCGAACCATAATCCCGACCGGACTCCAGCAAGGCCTTCCCGCCGTCCGGCAATGGAGACATCCTGACAGGGGAAGCCTCCACAAATAAGGTCAACTGATTCTGTTGTGCTTGATCCGACATGTTTCACGTCTCCTATGTTTGGTATAGACCAGTGATTGGATAACACCTTGCTGGCGGCCGTATCAATTTCACACTGCCAGCGGCAGGTCATACCAGCTTGCTCAAATCCGAGGTCAAATCCGCCAATGCCGGAGAACAGGCTGCCGAACGTCAGCATGTTACACCGCTCTTCTTTCGGGGTGGGGTGTTAGTCGGGGTGGGGGAGGGGTATCCGTATCCATCAACGGGCTTGTATTCGCGATTATCTGGGTATTCGCCGCTCCTCACCTGCTCCAGCACGCGCCGATTGCGTTTTTTGCTGCGTGCGGTAAAGGCGATTGCGTCAATAATATTTTTGACAATCACGATGGCCGCGTAGCACAGGATAAACGCAAACACAAACAGAACGGCGGCGATAATCAGGGTTGTTTCAATCATGGGATTGCCCTTCCTGGTCGAACCATGCCCGGCGCTGGTTGCCGCGCTGGATTGCCTCATGCAGGATTTCGGCCTGTCCGGGTTTGACCTCCCCCATCGGTAAGTCAGTAATCCAATGATTTTTAGCGGCCTGTGTCAGCGCATCCGGTAGATCAACCGCTGGCGGGTCATACTCAACTGTCTGGCCGCTCTTGAGCAAAACGACCAACAGGATAAACGCCAGGAACATCACGCACAACCCAATCACAACCCAATCGGCCACCGGGTTCGGCGCCTGGGCTTCGACAATCGCCCGATGCTCCGGCGTCGGCGCCGAACCAATCGCCCTGATAAGCATAATCACGGGAGATGAGAGCATCACGACCATGACCAGATACGGGATGCAACCGCAGCCAGTTTGTAAATTATTGGTTGATTTTTGCATTGTGACCTTTGCTTTCCAGGCACGTGTGACAGATCATCTTGCCGTCGGCCTTGTAAATTGCGATATTTCCGCACTCGCAGTAATAGCGCTCGCTTTTACCACATTCCTGGCAATCGAAAAAGTCATCATACTCTAAAATGTGGTAGGTGTATTGTTTGCATTTATCGCAGTATGTAATGATTGCCATTGTATTTATCCTTTCGTCCGGTGCGCAATCGTGCGCTTTTCCGGGTCAACATAGAGGGCGTAGGTTTCTGGGGCCGGGCCGAGTTTTTGCTTCAGCAGGCCCAAGATAAACAGGTGTTCGTCCACCTCGTATTTACCGAATACGGTGGAGCCGCGAGGCTCCGACTTGATAGGATACCAGCAGCCAAAAGCGACATCGCTGGATTGCTCGATATTGCTGGTTTCTTGCCCGTCGTCAAGGGTTGGTAGTTTGATGTCCCGCTGAATGACCTGGCGCCCGGCCTGCACACCCAGCACGACCACGCAGTTATAGGCGATTGCGAGGTTTTTGGCGTGATCTACTACAGTCATCATCTGTTCACGCCGGGTTGCGCCGCCGTCTTTTTCGTCAGGCCGGATGCGCTGCAAGTAATCCAGCACAATCATACGGGGGCGCAGCTTCTCGCCTTCGATGGTGTCGTTTTTGATAACTTCAAGGCCGCGGGCCACGTCGCGCATGGTCAGCATGGGCCTGGCCTCGCGCCGGGTCTGGTATTCCTGCTGTGAATGTCCCATAATCCAAAGGGGCGTCGCCTGGCGTTCGACCGCCGCGCTGCGTAGGGTTTGCCACTCGTTCTCATTCAGCAGTCCGCGGGCCATTTTGGTGATGGATAAACCGCCCTTCGAGGCGATCCATCCGAGGGTGTCTTCCTCCACAGACTGCTCCCATGTCACCTTGCAGATAAACTCGTTCTTATCCCGGTCAATCTGTCCCAGGGCTTGCATAGCGAGAAAGTCCATAAACGTTGATTTCATGTTTGAGGTGTAACCGATTACGGTCACGAGGTTGCCGGGCCGAAACGGGACTAAAATCCCGTCCAGGTCACAAAGACCGGATTTCAGCCCGATATTGGCAGTATCCTGCATGGCGGTTACGTAATCCACCGCAAGCTGCCCGGCGTGAGGCGGGTCATACACTACGGAATTGATAGATTTATCTGACATGTTTTCCTCTCTCTACTCTCTGATTATACCAAAATTGCCGATTTGTTTAGCGGGCTGGTTGCCACTGGCTTGCATACTGATTGCGGTCTTGACCACCGACCAGGGGCCGGATACCGTGTATTTACCGCTGCGCAGCTTTTCAACTGCAGCGGTCACGCTTTCGGCTCGGATACCAGCCGCGTGCATCTCTCGCAAGGCCTTAATCCATTCGGGCATCCGGAAGGGCTGAATACCAGCAGCCTTGACAAATGCGTCTGACATCTGGCGAATTTCGCCATCCAATTCGCTCATGTCCGGGGCCTGGCGTGGGTCAGCTTGCTGAATTGGCTGCGGCTCTTTTTTCTCAAGGGCGATCTTCCCGGCGTCACGTAATACCATGCCGTTGAAAGTGCGCGTCTTTGTCAGGTATCCAGCACCAACCAGGGCGGCAATCGCCCGGTTCGCCGTGGCTCGTTTCATGCAGCACCGGGCAGCGATTGTTTCCTGGCTGGCGGTGCAAGTCCCGGTTCCCATTTGGCAAAACCGCCAAACAGCACCAAACACGAGGGCTGCGTTCATACCCAGGGTATCCCGGATTTCGTCAAAGACGGGGGTAAATTGCGCTCGGTTGGTTTGGTTTTGGTCGGTCATTTTTTGCCTTTCACGAAATCAATCACTTAATATAGTATCTTAATTATGTATCTTAAGTATGTATCTTAATTATGTATCTTTATGTATTAATTTAATACATAGCCAAGTATTAATTTAATACATAGGGTGTATTAATTTAATACATAGGGTGTATTAATTTAATACATCGGTCGCCCCTATGTATTAATTTAATACAATGCATTGTATTAAAAACGTACATCGCTATTGCCTCCGCGCGGTCTTGAGCAGCCATTTCAGGGCTGATTTATCCAGGCTTCCGGATAGGATTGCATCGTCAACCTTATCAACCAGCATCAGCACGCGCCCGCCCACCTGCCTGGCAATTGACTGGCTTTCATCCTGCGCGTCCGGGTCAAGGCAGATCACCACGTCCCGCCCGCCGTCGCCCAGGGCTGCGATCACTTGCTGCGCCGCCGTCTTGCCGGGTATGCCGATAACCTGTATCGCCGGGTCATCAAGTGTTTGGTACACAACCATCGCCTTGATTTCGCCTTCAACAACCAGCACCCGGCTGGCGCTCCAACCGGCGTCAGGATCTGCCATAAAGACGTGATTGCCAAGCCCGGCCCGGTCGGGGCGGTATTTATCGCCGGGTTTCGGCGGGTTTAGCAGCCGATGGCGTAAGGTGCGCAGCTCCCACCCTTCGCCAAAAACCGGGATTGTGAGCGTCGGAGTTTCGGTCTCTCCCACCGTAAAAGCCGGGCAAAACCCCAGCTGCCACATGGCCTGCATCTCCGGGATAATCCCCCGCTGCTGCCACAGCCGCTGCGCCCGTTCGTTGGCTTGCAGGTTCGCCGCAAACGTGTCAACCCGCTGGCTGGCAAGCAGGTCATCAAGTGCGGCCTGCGCCCGTGCGATTTCGGCCTTGAGAGCCACGGCCGCCCGTTCCGCCCGCTCGGTTGCCAGCCGTTGCACTATGGCCGGGTCTGGCTGGGTATCACCCGTAAGATAGCGCAGCGCGCCAGCGAGGTCAGTCCCATGCCAGCGCGCCACGAAATCAATCAGGTCGCCATGCCCACAATCCCCGCTGAAGCACTGCCAACGCTGCTTGCCATCCGGCCCGGTGTAGATTGCGAACCCGGTGGGATTGTCGCCCCCGTGCAAGGGGCAATTGCCGCGCCATTCAGCACCGTTTTTGCGCAGGTGCGATCCAGCCTGTTCGGCAAGCTGTACCAGGTCTGCGGCAACCAGCGCGGCTTCAATGCGCCCGTCCATCAGTCCAACCCTTTGCGCAGCCTTTCGAGCTGGCGTTCACAGCGGCGGTATTTTGCCGCATCAATCAGGAATTTGAGCCATCTGAAAAAAGTCATCGTAACCTCCAAAACAAAAATCCATCTCTTTGGGTGTACCTGTAGCCTGTTTGGCGTCCCGTGAGAATTGAGTTAAGCGGGAGGCTGACAGGCACACCAAAAAAGATGGATATGCCGGTTCTCAATTCTCACTCTATAGCCCCGCCACAAGGCTTTTGTAAGTACAGGGACATTATACCACGTCTTTCGGCTGGGTGCAATCAATTTTGGTAAATACCGCCTTGCCGTTGATCACCACCCCGGTCATGGTCAGCCTGCCGCCGTTACGTACCTCCAGCAGCAGGCCATCGGGGAGAAAACCTGTCGGCGCGTCTCGCGCTTCGTGGAATGCAAGGCTGCGCCCGGTGTAATTGTTGTCAGCGTCCTCTTTGGGGTAACCGGGCAGGAAGTCCACAAAATGACAGACCTGGTAGCGCGGCCGCTTTTTGTTGGCATGCTCGCGGCGGTATTTCTCGCCCGCCTGGCTAGCGTTGTACCGCGCCTGGCAGGTCTTGCAGCGTTTAGACTGGTTGGCGTTATTTTGCGGCACGTCGTACTCAACACCGCAAACAGTGCAAACTTTTTGGATTGTAATCATGCTGGCCTGATTTCTGGTGATCCACAGACCACCATGAAGATATTATTTTCGTCATGCAGCCAAAATAGCAGGCAGGTCGCGCACACCGAAATCTGCTTGATAACCGCCCGATATTCCTCTCCGGTTGGCGAGGTGTAGATCACCGTATCGCCAAGATGATATTGCAGGTTAGTGTGATTGCCGCCGGTCATGAGTGGGCCTCCAGATAATCTAATGCAGTTTGGTAGATTTCAATCGCGAGATCATATTTTGGGTCTTTACGGAAATATAATCTGTGGTGCATCAGGTTCGCGATAATGTCCCTCAACTCCGGGGCATTGTACTGGCCTGTCTTCCACCCTTCATGCTGAATTTCGACGAGTTCGCCAACCATGCGATAAACGGTATCGGTTGAAGCGTCAATCATGATATTTGTGAACCTCCTTTAGTCGTGGTTTTGCCTCACCATCAAATAATTTCATGGCAACTTCGGCTAACAGCGCCCAGACCCGCAAACCGAATTTTTCCTTGAATTCACCGAGGAACGTGTACCAGGTATCGTTGCCAATTTTAGGGGCTGGCAATTCCAGGTCTTTGAAATATTCGGTAGCGGTGTAAACCTTGTCGCCGCTCAAGATGCGGAATTGAACTTCGATCGATGCTTTCATGGCCGCGCCTCTTTCACGCCGTTTTCCTCGTTCCACCACGAGACGGCGGCGGACAAGCTGACAACCTGCGGGATGCACTTGCCGCAATTCGGGCAGGTTACCGAGTGCCAGACGTGGCCGTGATGTTTCACGCCCAGCATCTGGGGGTATGCACCACACTTGGCGCAGGGGTTCAAGATGGGGGTTTTGGTTGGGGTGGTCATTTCAGCCCCAGTTTTTCACGGCAAGCCCGGCAGGTGACGGTGCTTGTATTGTCGTAAGCCTGAATTGTGAACCCGTATGAGGTGCGTCCGGGTTTAGCACCACACGCGGCCGCCGAGAAGTCAATGCCGTCTGTCGGGGTGTTTGTCCATACAGCGTGGACCACCTTCCCGCTGCTATCTGACCCGCTGCGGGCGCGACCACCGAGGCGAGCCGCGCACCAGCAGCGGTATTCCATCACCTGCGGGTGCTGCGGTTCGCTGGCGGGCAATTCTTCGGCCTCGCCGTCAATTCCCAAAACGTTGAAGATGTTTGATAGTCCGGTCATTTCATTCCTCCAAAATCAAGATATATCTAATTATACCGACTACCACACCCAAAACATTAAAACAAGTTAAGTGTTGTATTAGAGTGTGCTATAATGATTGCAAACCATCTACAAAGTTTGGAGGATAAACCTATGGACTTCGTTTTGACGCCTGAAAGCTTGACCATGCTCGCCGGGGCGGTGCTGTCCCTGCTGTTTTCGTACGTGCCGGGCCTGTCTGACTGGTACGGCGCGCTGGAAGCAACGTATAAACGCCTCATCATGGCCGGGCTGCTTTTGGTCACCACCGGGGCGGTGTTTGGTCTGGCATGTGCTGGTATCCTGTCGGGCATCGCCTGCGACCAGCCCGGATTGATTAACGTGGTGTGGACGTTTGTCCTTGCCATCGTTGCCAATCAATCCATTTACGCCATCAGCCCACGCAAGGGGTAACCCATGGACGGGGCGACCATCGCCAGCCTGATAAACCTCGGTGGGGCCGGGGCCGTGATTATCGTGGTGATCCTGTTCCTCAAATACCTGCAAAAGCGTGACGAGGAATGGCAAACCCAGATGCAAAAACGGGACGACCAGTGGCAGGCGTTTTTCTCGAAAATCTCCGCCGCAAACGCCACCGAAACGCAGCACCTCACGGGTGCAATTGACCGGCTCGCCGTGCAACTGACAGAGCATGACCGGGCCGTCCAGCCTCGCATTGATGACGCCGTAAATAATGCCGTTGATACCATCCTATCTGGCACAACCCCACGCCGCCGGGCAACGGACAAGCATTGACCTACCCCAAACGGGCTGACACCAATCAGGCCGCCATCGTGCTGGAGCTGCGCAAGCTGGGTTACAGCGTGCAGCACCTCCACACGGTTGGCGGCGGTTGCCCTGATATCGTGGTCGGGCATGACGGCAAAAACTACCTGTTTGAAATCAAAACCCGCGGCGGCAAACTGACACAGGATGAGGCCATCTTTTTTGAGGTTTGGCGCGGGCAGGTCAACGTGATTTACAGCGCGGATGATGCGCTGGCGATTATGCAGGGCGCGCAATGACCGACCAAGAGCCAGTCCATTTTGACGCGGAATTGAGGCAAATCAAAACAATGGCAGATGGAACGTATAACGTTACTTTCAACGTGCCAGAGTACCAATTAGAGCAAATCCGTATCATGATGGGCTGGCTACGCTCGCAAGTCGGTATTGCGGCAATTGAGATAAAAAGCGAGCGGTAAGATAGTTTATTGCACCAAAAGGATAGCGCAATGGATGATATTCGCACAGAATTGGAGAGACTGGAGGGGCGGCGCGTTGATTACGTCATGGCACGTTCGCGCACGCAGTCCGATAGTGCCGCCTTGCGCGAAATCGGGCTATCCGGTGGAACGTTTTACAAGTGGTCACAAGAAGAGCGCGACCACCTGAACGAACTGGCACAGAAAATTAAGCGGGAAGCCGCTTTTCGGGCGGTGATAATTTTACAGGAAGCCGTAGAGCAGGCCGCACGCGTCAAGGTTGAAGGGTTACACAGTCGCAACGAGCGCGTCAAGCAAGACGCGGCAAGCGAGATTTTAGACCGTGTGGCCGGCAAGGCAGCCCAGCGATTGGAACATACTGGCGAGGGCGGCGGGGCTATTCAAATTGACTGGGGCGAGGTTGCCATAAATGACAGTGACAATCCGGGCTAATCTCCACCCAGCCCAGCGCGCCATCCATGACAGCCCGGCACGGTTTCGGGTTGTGTCAGCAGGGCGGCGGTTCGGTAAAACCCGGTTGGGCGTCAATGAGTGCCTTGACGTTGCCGCGCACAATGGCCGGGCGTGGTGGGTTGCCCCGACGTATAAAATCGCCCGCGTGGGCTGGCGACCCATCCGGCGCATTGCCGCACGCATCCCCGGTTGTCAGGTCAAAGAGAGCGACATGGGGATTATTTTACCCGGCGGCGGTGAGGTGTACGTCCGTTCCGCCAACGATCCCGACAGCCTGCGGGGCGAAGGGCTTGATTTTGTCGTTTTGGATGAGTGCGCTTATATCGCACAAGAGGCATGGTTCGAGGCGTTACGCCCGGCCCTGTCAGACCGACAAGGCATGGCATTATTTATCAGCACCCCATCAGGCCGTAACTGGTTTTGGGAGTTATACCGCCGGGGCGGTGATGAGGGTTGGCAGTCGTTTCAGTACCCGACGAGCGCAAACCCGTATATCCCGCCCGGTGAAATTGAGGCGGCGCGGCGCGACCTGTCAGAGATTATTTACCGTCAGGAATACATGGCTGAATTTGTGGACAACGCCGGGGCGGTGTTTCGGCGGGTGCGTGAGTGTGCAACCTCCGAGGCGATTGACCAGCCAGAGGCCGGGCGGCAGTATGTCGCGGCGGTTGACCCGGCGACAACACAGGACTATACCGCTGTTTCGGTGTTTGACGTGGAAGCCAGGCGCCAGGTCTATCTTGACCGCTTTGGCCGCGTGGACTACCCCGTCCTGCAAGCCCGCCTTGACGCGCTGTGTAAGCGGTTCAAGCTTGAGCGGATGCGCGTTGAAATCAACGGCATTGGACGCCCGGTATTTGACCACCTTGCCGCGGCTGGCTTGCCCGTCGAGGCGTTCACGACCACCAACAGCACAAAGGGCGCGATTATCCAGCGGCTTATTAGCGCGCTTGAGCATGGGGAATTGTCCATACTTGATGATGATACCCAAACCGGTGAGTTATTGAGTTTCGAGGCCAAACAAACCGCCAGCGGTGCGACCACCTACAGCGCGCCCGGTGGGTTACATGATGATACCGTCATGGCATTGGCTATGGCGTGGGATATGCTCGCAAATCGGCCATGGCTGATAACGGAGGATGACTACGATGACACAGACGAATAAATATTATCGCTTTGACGGGATGAAGGCAGTTTCGCTTTGGGGTGATGAGGGCTGGATCACGTCCAACGGTGGCCCGGCGGTTGAACTGTCAGACCTGGTAAACCATGTCCCGTGGCTGTACCGGGCGGTGGAACTCGTTGCAGACCGGGCTTCAACCGTCCCGTTTGCGATTGTCAACAAATCCGGCAATGACATTGACTCATCCGCTGATTACGCCAACGCCGTCGGGTACATGCCCCAACCCCGCCGCCTGTTCGACCAGCTTGCCCGCGCCATCACGGTTTACGGGTACGCATACGCCTTGAAGGTGCGCAATACCGCCCGCGTGCTGAATGTGCGCTACCTCATCCCCACCAGCGTTGAGATGGTACAGGACGCCAATGGGTCGGTGACAGGCTTTACCCGCAACCTCGGTACACGCCGGATTGATTACACCCCGGATGATATTATCGCCTTTTGGCCTGCCAGCGAGCAGGTCGAAATCGGCCCGCCTCCATCAAGCCCGGTGATTGCCGCTGCGCAAGCTGCCGGGGTACTCAAGGGCGCGGATGATTTCGCATCCGGCTACATGACCCGCGGCGGTGTGCGCGTGACCATTCTGGCTGTGCCAATTGAGACGCCCGACCAAGAGAAAAAGCGGCTCCAATCGTGGTGGCGCAATGTGGTCATGGGCGTGAAAAACGCTTTTGGCGCGCACGTGATGAACGCAGACAGCGTAAAGCCAACCGTAATCGGTGACGGGTTGGACGGGTTGGTCAACGCGCAGCTAACACAGTCAAAACGGGAAGATATCGCCACGGCTCTGGGCGTACCGCAGACGCTGCTTTTCAGCAACGCAGCAAACTACGCCACGGCGGTGCAAGACACCCTGAACCTGTATAACATGACCATCATGCCACTTTGCGAGTTTATGGCGGAATGCTTGAACGAGCAGCTTTTCAGCAGGCAAGGTTTGCGGCTGGAATTCCGACCCGAAACAATTGACGCCTTCCACGAGGACGAAGCGCAGCGGGCAGGGGCGTACAAAACCTATATTGATACGGGTATGCAGCCCAGTGTAGCGGCTCAAATTTGTGGCATTGAACTGCCACAAGACATGGAGTACAGCGAGCTTGACGAAGAGGAACCGGAAGAGACCCCCACCCCCGCCCCACCTGATGAAGTTATCGAAACCATGGAACAGCCCGAAACGGTGGGGGAGACCCCCGCGCAGCTTGAGGCTAAACGTTGGGAGCGCAAGGCGGCGCGATTACTGGAACAAGGCAACATTGCCGCTGCCGTTGATTTTGTCTGTCACGCCCTGCCTGAGGCAGAACAGGAGCGCATCCGTAACGGTGTAATCAAATGCACCACGCCGGACGAAGTGCGCGCCCTGTTTGCATACGACCCGATTGCCAGCATGATTAACGCCCTTGACCGGGCAGCGAAGGCGGTGCTTGATGACCGACAAAACCCTGATTAATTCCCTGATTGCGATCAGTGCGGAATTGGAGCATATCGGCGCGGCTGTACCCGATAGCATCAAGGCCTTGCGCCGTTTGCCGTTGGAACACTACCGAGACCGCCTACAATCATCCATCAAGGCGGCTGGATTGTCTCTCGTTTACCCAGCCGTAAAAACGTTGTCGTTTTACCGTGACCGCTTGCGCGCCGCCGTGAGAGACCTCTACCGGGGCGATATTACGGATATTGAGTATCTAACAGAGATGCAAGCCCTGATAGATGACCAACTGGTCGGGGCGTGGAATGCCGGGATGCGTGAGGCTGGATTAGATCCGCAAACCGACATGACCAACGAGATGCTAGACGCCCTCGCCAGTATCATCCAAAACGAGTATGACCACCTGATTGATTTTGCCGCCGCCATCCTGAAAGCCAAAGACGACCAAACGGGCTTTGAGGGGTTGTACGCCCGTGCAGATATCTGGGCAAACCGCTGGACGGACACGAAACAGCAAGCCCTCGTGATGAGCGCCCCATCCGACCTAAACCTGCGTTGGGTTTACGGCGACACAGACCATTGCAGCACCTGCGAAGGGCTGAATGACATTATCGCAACCTCTTACGCGTGGAGCCAGTCTGGTGTCAGGCCGCAAAACCCGCCCAACTCACACCTTGAGTGTGGCGGCTGGCGGTGTCAGTGCAATCTAGAGCCAACCGATGATAAACCGTCCGATGGTAACATCCCCGGAACAGCCGTACCCTGTAATTTGAGGCCCCCAAAATGACCGTTGATTATTCCATCGACGTCAACCCCGCTGGCAGCCTGGCACGCATTGCCAAGTGGATTGAAAAGCTACCCAGCGGCGCGCGCGACATCGCCAGCCAGACCATCGCCAATTCGGTGGTCAACTATATGCGCATGTATGAGGATTACGCATACATCTCACGTGCGCAAGCGTACCCTAGCGCACCGGCTGGTGCTGGCTGGTTCAGCGACAAGCAACGGCGCTATGTCATGGCCGCTATTCGGCGCGGTGAGATACAAATCCCCTACGCCAGAACCATGACCCTGCAAGCGGGCTGGCAGGTGCGCAGCGAGGGCAACGGCAATTACAAAATCAGTAACATCGCCCGTTACGCTCAATACGTCCAAGGCGATGGTACGCAGTCGCGGCATGAGGCTATGATTGGCTGGAAAACAGTCTCACAAAAGGTTGATGATAATCAAGCCCGTATCATGGCAGATGCTCGTAACGCGGTGCGCGCCGCCGTGCGACAACTGGCGCGAGACCTCGGAGTAACCTATGGATGATAACGACATGAAAGCGTTTCTGCTAGTCGTGCGCCGGGCGCTGCTGATGATCTGCGCCTGGATTGAAAACCGGTACAATCTGCGCAAGCCATCCGAATACGATGACCGCTGAAAGATTGTGCTATAATAATAACAGGCCGCCGCAATCCATGCGCCCGCCCAAAACACGAGGTGTGAGCATGGATGATATTAAAACAGGCAGCCGAAACAATCAAGATGACCGCAATCGCATCCGGCAGGTGCGCAGCCTTGCGCGCCAGATTGACGGCTTGACGCTGGAATTAGAGCCTACCGACACGGACGAAACCGGAGAGATTACGACCATCCCCATCAAGGCGGATGAGACCGTAATCACCACCAACGCCACGGCAATCAAGGCAACCCGCACGGATGCAGGTGTAACCCTGGGTGGGTATCTGGTCACGTTTGGCGGCGCTGACGTTGACGGCGAGTACTTCGCTGATGATACGGATTTTGGCATTGACGAAAGTGGAACAGTCGGCGTCTATTTTCACCACGGCCTCGCCCCTAAATTCGGCAAACGGCGCGTCTCGAAAGCCGCCCTGCGCAAGGATGATTTCGGCATTTTCGCCGAGACCGTGCTGGCGGAGCGTGACGAATACGAGCGGTTTATTGTATCGCTTGCCGAGGCTGGCAAGCTGGGCTGGTCATCCGGCACAGCCGCGCACCTTATGGAGCGTGAGACACAGCCCGACGGCCGCACGAAAATCACCCGCTGGCCTATCGCCGAGGCGAGCCTGACGCATACCCCCGCAGAGCCGCGCGCCGCGGTCATGCCCCTAAAATCGCTGCAATTCGCTGACATGGACGGAGCCTCCAGCAAAGAGGAAAATCCCGCCAGCGTTGTAGAAACCCCTACCCAAACCAACGATGCCCCGCAAGGGGCGGAGGAAAACATAATGGACATTACTCAAGAGCAGCTTGACGAAATCGTCAACCAGGCTGCAACTAAAGCGGCTGAGGCCGCTATCAAGGCCATGCCGCCTATCACCCCTAATCCGGGCAGCGTCACCGTCGTGAAAGACGAAGCCGACCAGCCCTTCAAGTCGGCTGGTGACTTTTTCGTTGCCGTGAAAAACGCCGCTATCCACCCGTCCGCGATTGACCCGCGCCTGTTGCCGCTGAAAGCCAGCGGCATGAGCGAAGGCACTCCCGCTGACGGCGGCTATCTGGTCTCCCCGACCATTGCAGGCGGGATTGTTGACCGGATGCACAACACCGGTGAACTTTTGCGCCGTATCAGTCTTGACCGCGTTGGCCCCAACAGCAACGCAATGACCTACAACGCCATTGACGAAACCTCCCGCGTGGACGGCTCCCGCTACGGTGGTCTGCAGGGCTACTGGCTCGCCGAGGCTGGCTCCAAGACCGCCAGCAAGCCCGCCTTCCGGCAGGTTGAACTGAAGCTCAAGAAAGTCGCGGCTTTGGCCTACGCCACGGACGAACTGCTTGCGGATGCCACCGCCCTCGAAGGCTGGCTGTCTCGCACCGTCCCGAACGAACTGCGTTTTAAGGTCGAAGATGCGATCTACAACGGCGACGGTGTTGGCAAACCGACCGGTATCATGGGTCACGCCTCGCTGGTGACGCAGTTACGCTATGCTGCCAGTGCCGTGAGTGCCGCCGATATCTGGGCGATGTACGCCCGCCGCTGGGTTGGTGCGCGTGATTACGTCTGGCTGGTCAATCAGGACGTGCTGCCGCAGCTTTACGCCCTCGGCAACACCTATCAGAACCTGTTCACCGGCCCCTCGGGCATGCCCAACGCCCCAGCCGGTACGCTGATGGGTCTCCCCATTGTCGAGGTCGAATACGCGGCCACTATGGGTTCGACTGGCGACATCATGCTGGCGGCTCTCTCGCAGTACCAGGGCATTGAAAAGGGCGGCATTGAAAGCGCCTCATCCATCCATGTCCAGTTCCTGACCGATGAGACCGTGTTCCGCTTTGTGTATCGGTTCGACGGCGGCCCGATGTGGTCAAGCACCTTGACCCCCTTCAAGGGCAGCAACACCCAATCCCCGTTTGTCGTTCTGGCCGCTGCTACCGCCTAGGAGGTGCTGAAATGCCTGGAAACAACCTGCTAGCTTACGAAAATACGATGCTGCTGCTGGCCCCGCAGGACATTGCGGGTACAGCCACTAGCAGCGCCTACGTCAATCTTGCCAACTGCAATGACGCCATGCTGTTCGTTGCGGTTGGTAGCATCACCACCACTTCCAGCGACCAGACCGCCGGCCCGGTGATTACCGTGGAAGCGGCTACCTCGGGCGCGTCCAGCGCCGCCGAGAAAAACTACGAGTTCCTCTACCGCTTGAGCGGTACTATCAACTCGGACACCTGGACGGCTCCCGCCTCGGCTACCGCTGGCGTTGACTTGACCGTGACCGGGGATAACAAAATCCTCGCCATCAAAGTCGACCCCTGCGCCATCGCTGCCCTCGGTGACGGTTACGATTACGTCCGCGTGACCGTGACCCCCGGCACGGGCGGTGCGGTCACCCTCGCGGCTGCGTGGGCTGTCTTGGATGTCAAGTACAAGCAAACCACCTACACAACCGCTACCTAATCCACTTTGACCAATGGGGGTGATTGGCAACAGTCACCCCCAGAAAGGCCCACCAATGAGAATTGGCAGCAACCCCCTGCGCAACGGGGAAGCACCCAAACACCTGCCCGCTGAAATCGCCGCCGTAATCACGTATCTGCCTAATCAGGACGGATATTTTCAGCGGCGGCTTGACGTAATCAAGGCGTGCCTGCGCTCCATGCGCAACGGCTCGAATGTCCCGGTTATGGTTTGGGATAATGGGTCATGCCCGGCCCTGCGTGATTGGCTGCGCGACGACTACCGCCCGGATATACTCATACTGTCTCACAATGTCGGCAAACAGAGCGCCCGCCGTGCTATGGTGGGTATGTTCTCTCCTGAAACAATAATCGGTGTAACCGATGATGACATGTTATTTTATCCGGGCTGGTGGGATGAAAGCGCAAAGCTGCTGAAAGGCTTCCCCAACGTGGGGCTGGTGTCCGCCTGGCCGACCCGAATGGCGTTTGACTGGGCAACCTCCAGTACTACAGCCTGGGCGGCTGACAACGCCGAAATAGAGACCGGGCATTTTATCACCCAGCAGGAAGAGACCGATTACGCCACGTCCGTTGGCATCCCTGTTGGCGAGCACCTGCAGCGGGTTGCATCCCGCTACGATATCCGTATCCGTTATAATGGCATGACCGCCTACGCCATGGCCCAGCACTGCCAGTTTATCGCCTATGCCGGGCGCATCATGCCCTACTGCTGGAACACCCCCTACGCCATGGGCGGTGAAAGGTCATTTGACGAGGCTATCGACAAAGACGGCCTGCTGCGCCTCACGACTACCGCCCGCCTCGCCCGTCACATGGGCAACGAACCGATTTTAGACGACAAGCTGCATCAAGAGCTTGTAGAAATGGGACTGCTATGACCGCACAACCGTGGTGGAAACCTACCCCGCCTGCCGAAATCCCCGCCAAGCCCTGGCTATCGCCTGCCGTTGTTGAATATCTGGAGACGGCCATCCGGCCCGAATGGGATATTTTAGAGCATGGCTGCGGCGGCTCAACGTTATGGTTTGCCCAGCGTTGCAAGAGCGTCACCGCCTACGAGAGCGATCCTGACTTTGCCGCTGCCATCCGCGGCCGCGCACCGTCGAACGCTAAAATCGTTTCGTGGGCTAAACCCAATGCGCCCACCCTCAAAACCCGCTTTGACCTGCTGCTAATTGACGGCGAACCAATCGAGACGCGTGGCCCGTGGATTACAGCCGCCTTGCGACTAGTCAAGCCCGGCGGGATTATCGTGCTGGACAATTACAACCGCCCCGAATACGAGGCCCAACGGCGCAAGCTGGAAGATGAGATTTTATTCCGCGAGTTCAAAAGCGGCATTGGACTGTACCTCAATACCGAGTTTTTCTACACGGGAGGCGAGGCGCTGTGAACAAGCTTGCAATCGTTGGTACACACCCCCGCACCCGTGACATGGCCCCGTTCGACAACCCCGGTTATGATATTTGGGTGTTCAACGAGGCGCCTCAAAACCCGTGGGTCAAGCGTTGGGATGCCGTTTTTCAGATGCACAAGCCTGAGGTTTACACGAGCGAAAATAACTTTGTGCGCGCCGACCACTGGCAGTGGCTGCAGCAATCCCGCGGCAAGCCGATTTACATGCAAGCGGCTGATCCACGCGTCCCCGACAGCGTGCGTTATCCGCTTGATGAGATTATTAGCACGTTACCCGGCGGTGATTACCGCTGGTTCAAATCCAGCCCGGCCTACGCCCTCGCACTTGGGTTATACATGGGTTATACAACAATCGCCCTGTACGGGCTGGACATGTCCAGTAACACCGAGTATGGTTACCAGTTACCCAACTTTCAGTTTTGGGTTGGCGTGGCTCGCGGCATGGGTGTTACGATTGAAAACTACAGCAACGAACAGTATTTCACCGGCTCGCTGTACGCATACGAGGGTGAAATCCAAATCCCCCGGCAGGTATTCGCAGACCGGGCGTCATTTTTGGAGCGTGAAATCCGGCGGGCTAAATGGGAATTAGAGAAGGCCGTCAACCGCTACACCGAGGCGGTCACCGAGAACAAACCGCAAAAAGCGGGTGAACTGGTAACCAACGTTGAAAACATGCAGCTTGCCATCGCAGAACTTGAAGCCTGTTACGAGGTCAGCGACCGCTACGCCGGGCGGGATGACCTCATCCCCCGCCAGGAATTTGAGCGCCGCGCCGCCGAAGGGCAGCGAGACGCTGAAGCCGCCCGCGTGGATATGTGGGTACACCGCGGCGAGATGCAGTATGTTTGGAATATCTGGCTCCAGACTGGCAATGAGCAGGCCCGCAAGCAATTTATTGACTTCGCAAACCGCCGCCTACAATCCGCTGCCGAGTGTGGCCGATTTACCGGATTGATGCGCGAAAATCAGGGTTACATGGTCAAAGTGGATGAACTAATTGAGGCCGCTGGCGGTATGCACACCGTCAAGGCACTGGAGGGTGCATGACAATCACAAACGGTTACGCAACACTGGCAGAACTCAAGGCCTACGCTGACATCAACAGCACCGATGGCACGGATGATGCCGTGCTGGAGGACATGATTGAAGCCGCGTCCCGCCTGATTGATAATCAGGTCAAGCGGACATTTTACGCCCGCACGGAGACGCGCTATTTTGATGTCCCCGTCGCGCAAGCGGATGGGGCAATCCTGTATCTGGATGATGACCTGCTGACGGTAACCTCATTGACCAACGGCTCAAGCGGTGCGCTGGCGGCTGCGGATTATCGCACCTTGCCAGTCAACGGCACGCCAAAATGGGGTGTACAGATCAAGGGCGGCAATTCGTGGTCAAGCGCGACGGATGGCGACCCGGTTGGCAGCATTTCAATCGTTGGCACGTGGGGATGGTCAAGCACCGCCCCGGATGACATCAAGCAGGCCTGCCTCATGATTGCCAACAGCTACCGCCAAAAGCGCAGCGGTCAAGGCGTTGAGGGTAACGCCAGGGTTACATCGGCAGGCGTGGTGATTGAAGCGGGTGATATCCCCAAAGACGCAGCCCGGATTTTGCTCAACTATCGCCGCGTCGGGATGGTGGTCTAATGGCGCTCGCACTTGAGACCGTTACCAATTCAATCGCCGCCCTGACAGTTACCGGCGTGAAAATGTGCGACATTGACGAAATCCCCAGCCCCGCTGACATGGATCGCACGCCCCATTTCTACCCAGAGCCGGGCGGGTTTGTCAACAGCTTGACCGTGACCCGTGACAGCTATGGCGCGCCGTCATGCGCTGATAAGCACGTGACCTATACCCTGCGCTATGTGTTCGCTTATCAACCCAGCGGCAGCGAGCGCGCACTCAAAGACCAATACCCCCTCATGGTCGGGCTGGCACTCGACATCCTTGACGCCCTGATTGCCAATGATGACCTGACGGGCGCAATCGACATGACGCCATCCGGCGCGGGTGGGTTCGGTCTCGTCATGGCCCCGGACGGGCGGTATTTCTGCGGCTGCATCATCAATTTGACTGTGATGGAATTCATCAACTAACAGGAGGCCCTATGGCTAATACGGGACGAACAGTATCAAAACACAATCGGTTGTATCTGGGTAACTCAACAATCGGGCTTGACCTGTCATGTAATACCATGTCGGTCGGTGAGGCTGGCATTGATTTTGACGTTGACGAACAAGCGGCATACTGTTGGGAGGTCAAAGGCGGTTTGCCCGACTGGGGTAACCTGACCCTCGGCCCGGTCAATATGTCGCTAAATGCTGGCACGGCTGAATTGCATGATGCGATGGTTGCGCTGGAAGGCAGTCAGATTGCCGCCTGTCTTGCGGTGGGTATCCGTGAGGCCCCCACCTACGGCAGCCCGGCGTTCCTGTTTCAGGGCAACCTGAAATCCTATCAATCCGCCCCCGCGGGCGGCATGGTCATGGCTACGGCAACCCTGTCAGGCGATTACGCCGCGTCACCGCTGCAATACTCAAAACCCTGGGGCGTGGTGGTGCATCCGCTGGGTACAGAGACCACTCAAAACACGGCAACCGCTGGTACGATCATCGACAACGGCGCAGCCTCAACAAACGGCGGGTATCTGTTTTACGATTACACCGTGTTGGACGGCTCGCTTGAGGGGTCTGTGGCACTGCTCGAAGAGAGCGCAGACGCGGCAACATGGTCAACCCTGATTTTGCAACCCGCCCTCTCCGCACCAGCCGCTGGCATTATCCAGCTTGCGCCGGGTTCGACGGTCAAGCAATATTTGAGGTGGCAGCTCGGTTTTGATGCCGGGACCACCGCGACTTTCTTCCTCGCATTCGTGCGAGGCTAAATCAATCTGGAGGTAACAGATGACAGCACAGACAGGACGAACGGTTTCAAGGTGGACAAAGTTTCTGGTCGATGACAGCGGCGGAACTTTGCGGGCTATCCCCGTTTCATCCATCAACGGCGTTGGCTTGGATTTCGATGAGGTTGACTTGACTGCATTCAGCGATGCGCTTCACGGCGTGCTGCTGAACCAGGCTAATTGTACAATCGACATCACCGGCCCCTTTGACACCACCGCCGCGGGCGACCCGGCCACGGTTGTTTCAGGCTCGCACACGGTTTTGAGCGCCATTGCAGGCGGCTCAACACCGCTGACGCTGGATATCCGTATGGGTATCCGGCACGTGTGGGAGGCTGGCGAACCGCAGTTTGGTATCACCTCATCGGCTACCGATGGCTTTTTGTGCAAAAGCTACATTGTCAATCCGGATGATGGGACATATAAAGCGTCATTCGTGATGTTCCCCGGTTCGACCGCCCCCGCTTGGGGCACGACCGCTGAAACCTAAAACTAGTAGAAAGGCATAAAGTATGCGCGAATCAAAATCGCAGGTTGCAAAATTCCCCGGCACGGTCAAATTGCCCGATGCGCTTACATTCCCCCAACTGCAAGCGTGGGAGACAGCTTTCGGGCAAGCTGACGTCTCTGGCGA
>ERZ869925.372-NODE-372-length-34539-cov-4.969145_pt1 | contig 34539 bp, 52 predicted proteins | sample MGYA00579311_ERZ869925 | MGnify/ENA primary metagenome ERZ869925 (study PRJEB32216, sample SAMN09231817) | wastewater metagenome | place: USA: Maryland | collected 2016-07-30 | study: EMG produced TPA metagenomics assembly of the PRJNA472060 data set (Reclaimed...
TCTCGTATTCGGTCGTGTCGTGTTTGGCCTGCGCGGCGTGATCCAGCGGCGCGAACCGTGATATGTCGGCCATCATCTGCGCATCGGCTTGCACGATAGGCAGGCACCGCGCCAGCGCATCACGCAGCCGAGTGTTCTCGCGCTCTAGCTCGCGGGCGAAGTCGCTGTGCACGTATCCGGGCGTTGCGTATTCTGGTGCAGCGATGGCCGCAGCGTCAGTTCGTGGCGTTTTCATAATGAAGAAGGGGCCTAACAGGGCATTGAGCCAAGCCGGTTAGGAGTCGGTTTGCGTATCAGCTCCTTGGCCCGGCTGGCTCAATTGGACGTTAGGCACGTAAGATTTCAGTCGTCGATTTCTTCGGCGGCATCGGCTACTTTATCGCGTAGCCGTTCTAGGTCACCGAGCGGGTTGAAATCATCTTTTGTGCGCGACGACTTTGAGCCAGACCCACCGAATGCTATGTCCTGCGCGGCATTTGCAGCGTCAAGCGGCAGGGTTGCGACTTTTATTGCAGATGATATAAGTTTTCCAAACATAATATGGAGCCTAACAATGCGTTGGAGCCAACACGGCCAGCCGTCACGCTGGCTACCTACGCGGGTTTTTGTGAGTTAGTTTAGCTGGCGGAAGTTATTTGGTGTTCGGGCCGTGCGGCTCACCGCTGGCGTTAGGCCTTCCGAACCTCAGCGCGCTTGGCTGCGTTCTCGGCCTGGATGTCGGAGAGCTTGCGGAAGCGGGCCGGGTGCCATTCGCCTTCGACGCCGACGAGCATGAGGCAGTAGCGCGTCAGCCCTAGTCGCTCCGTGTTTCTTTGGCCGCTCGTGCCCTGCGGCACCACGTATTCTACGACATATACTGGGCCTTTTTGAGGGGGCACCGGAAGACGATCGTAATACCACCCGTCGTTATCCACGCAGACAACTTTATCATTTATTTGGAACATAGTGTTGCTTTCGTTAAGGTTAGAAAATGAAACGAACCGGCCTAACAAGGCGCTGGAGACAACGCCGGTAAACGTCACGGATTCTTCGTAGAGGGTTCAGGTTGTTCGGCAGGTTCTTGGCGGCGTGCCTCAGCTTAGTCGTTAGCCTTCGGATACGGTGTCCGAGGGTATTTGATGCGTTCAGCGACGGAGCGCCGCCATGCTTCGGGGCCGACTAGGAAGATGTATCGGTGCTTGAGCGGGCGGGGCGCTAGATAGAAGTCCTCGCCATACTTGGCCCGCATGAGTGCGGCGCGGTTTTCCTGCCCACGGAGCTCATCTGCCACGGTCTGCCCGTGTAGGTGCTCCTTGCCCTTGATCTTCCAGTCAGTCCGTTTCGCTGACAGCCCGTGATACGTGAAGGAGCACGCCTGATAGACGATGCCCTTGTGGTCTTGTTCGGTATCCGCGAAGGAGATTACGATGCTTCGCTTTGGTAGCTTGCGCAGGCTCGCGCCGACGAGTCGGCTTGCCTCATTCTTGAGGTTGTCACGCAGGCATAGCCGATTCAGTTCCAGCACGCACCCAGCCAGTTCTGCGCCCGCTATCCCATTTCGTAAAGGTGCGCTTGGCGGCGTCCCGTAGGTCACTACGCCGACAAGCTCCTCGTCTCGATACAGCCCGAAGGCGTGCGTTATGCTAGGCCAGCGGCGGGCGTAGTGTATGCCGAGGATGAAGGGTGCGCAGTCCATCCGTGTTACGGGGCGGACATGGTATGCGGGTGCGTTCATAAAAAGACGGAGGCTAACAAGTAGATGGTGCCAACTCGGTCGCGTGTCACAGTAGAAGCCGAGGCCACTAGCCCCGCATGGCTCAGCTTAGGTGTTAGCCAAGCGGACAACGACCACACGCAGCCCGAGTTGTTCGTGCTCCGGGAGCGCCGTTACCCACGCGAAGGCGTCCTTCTCCTGCGTGAAGATCGGCGGGTATTCCCCCGCCCCGTATGCGCCCATGCGGCAGATTCTGGACTCGGTGCCGTAGCTTCCATGTCCGTAGCATTCAGAGGTGTCGCGGGCTATCGCGTAGGCTTTTGAGTATTCCATAAATAAAAAGAGGCTAACAAGCTCATGCAGCCAAGCCGAGTAGCTGCCACGGAACACGCTAGGCGTTAGGGTTATCGTTGGTCAGCGGCGGCTGGCTGATGAGTGGCGTTAGGTGCCTGCATTGCGCGGGCCTGCCGACGTTCGGCGCGTGCTCGGGCGCGCTTGATGCGCGTCAACAGGTCGGCACGGTAAGCGGCAATCGGTTCCTTGCCACGTCGCCAGCCTTCCACGGTGCGTTTGCTTGCCCCCGTGGCGGCGGCGATCTGCGCGGCGGTTAGCGTGCCAGCAGCGGCGGCCAGCTTAGTTCCGAAAGAACTCACCGAGTCCCTCGTCGTATCCCGCCTGCCATTCCTTGTGCTCATGCGTGCCTTTTTTATGCGGATTTTTAGGGTCTGTTCCCCACCTAAAGCGACCGGCAAGAAAAGCCGCAAATGCGGCTTTTCCGGCATTCCACTCATTACTCGTGTTTGGAGAGGTCATTGAAATGCTTTACCTGAGCCACAAGAATGGCGTGTTTTTTAGTGTCTTCGCGAACCATTTGGCCGAGCACCTTAACTATTTTAGCGGACTTGCTGCGTTTGTTGGAGTTCATGCCGATGACCATACGCCGCGAGCGTATACCGTCAACATCTTTTTGAAACTATTTTTCGGAGCCCAGAGAGACAGGCACCTAACAACGCGATGCAGCCAATGCGGGTCTTTGTCACAGGTCGTGCGGGGGCTCTGTCCTCCCGCATGGCTGATCTTGGGCGTTAGGCACGGCTGAAATGAATCCGGTAGTAGTCGCCTGCCAAGCCGGGTATGGGGCATGGGCCGATGTCGATGCGTTCCACGGAGCGCGTGAGCGTACGCGAGGTGTATCCGCGCGAGAAGCGGACGGCGGTGATGCGTTCTCGCTTATCCCATATTTGCTTTCGCCAGCGTTCCGTCATTTCGCGATATTCGATAACCTTCCCGCCGTTCTCGGTCTGGTCATACCAGTGAAACGTGAGCGGCAGACACAAGAGGACGGGGCCTAACCTGGCAGTGGACTCAATGCCCATGCTCGGGACATTGAGGTTTAATTCGAGGCATTCAGCGGGCATGGTCATGAGTCACTTTGTCGTTAGGCGGGCAGGCAAAGCCTTTCTAGCCACCGCCATTGAGTTTGTTAAATTGTAGCTCGCTATGTATTCTAGTGCCTCGCGCATCAAACTGTTTTCACGCTCTAGTTTTCTGGCCATTTCTACGGCAGTGGCTGTCCAACACTCGGCTGGCGCATTTGCCATTGCGCCGTCTGTTCTAGGTGTATTGCTGTTCATAATTTTATTTTTCACGAATTGATTGCGTTACGTGCTGCATTATCACTTTTGCCAGTTCGCCGCCCAGCTTCATCACTTTCTCCATTTCATCCGGCGTTTCGGGGCGTCCGGTCGCAGCATGGAAGTCGCGCGCGATTTCAGCAGCGGCCTTGCTGACGCCTTGCACGAGTTTGTCGGCACGCTTGTCCCATCGTGACCGAGCTGCGGCTTGAGCTTGTTCCGGTGTGCGGGCCTTGGCTTTGCCAGTTCCGGCTTTCCCACCCTTTGAGCCGAGGGTGGCGGCGGCTTTGTTCAGCTTCATTTTACTAGGGCGAGTGATGCTTTCTTGATCGCCTCAATTTTCTTGGCGGTGAGCTGTTCGCGGCTGTCATCTAGATCGGCGGATTTAACCCAAATTGCGGGGCTTACTTTTTTGCCGGTATTGTCGGCCCATATCGAAGAGTGGGCGGGGCGCACATTGGCGTAGGGAGCGATGCGGGTTTTTTCGCCAGCGACTTCAAGAACCAAGCAGTATCCGTTTTTGTAGAGTTTTGATTTCATGGTGTGTTGTGCGTTACGTCCTCCACCATGCGCAAGCGCTTGCGCATTTCAAGCACTATTTTCAAAAAAGAAATACAGCCTAACAAGACGCTGGAGCCAATGCGGTTGCGTGCCACGTTTGCGAGCTAGGCCACTAGCCCCGCATGGCTCAGCTTAGGTGTTAGTCACGGAAACCAAACCAGCGGATTCGGCTCCCAGCATGAGCATCGCGCGCCGACTCTTTCCTCGATACGTCACCTCGGCCACGAGTTCACCGCTCGCGGCGCGCACGCAAACATTCCACTGGCTAGTTCGACGCGGGCTGGCCGCGCAGTCTATCGAGTGGCCCTTATAGCGCGCTCCCACGAGGTCGCCGTAATCGTAGCGTTTCGAGAACCGGATCTTTCTCATTTCATTAGTTATTTAGGCAGGACAAAACTGCTCATGGTTAGGGGGCCGATGATGTGGGCGTAACGAGAACTCTTCTGGTATGCCTCTACGATTTTTAGCGCCTCGGCCTCGGATTCTAGCACGTCGTATCCTAGTTCCCAGTTACCCTTTCAAGAATCCACTCGGTATATTACTACCCGCTGCTGTTCGTTTAGCATTTTGATTTTCGGTTTCATAAAATTATTGAGCCTAACCAGCCCCTACAGCCAAGCCCGGTGCGTGTCACAGTTCGGGTTTCGCGGCATTCTGGCCGGGCTGGCTGATGGCGACGTTAGGCAGACAGAAATTTGATGCTCCATTTGCCGATTTGAATTCGACTCACATAGCCGTTGCGCTCGCTAAATAGGAGCGGGTGAGCAGTCGTGTCTTTAACTGCAAATCCGCGCCCAAAGAATCGAAGCCATCCGCCCGTCTTCGTAAACTGACACTCAATTACTCTTGCGTGAATTTGAAAGCATCCACCACGGAGCCTAACAAGGCGCTGATGCCAAGACGGCTGTTTGTCACAAATCGTGCTGTTTTTGCTATTCATGGTATTGAGAGTTATTTGGCTGCGTTCCCACCGTCTGGCATAGCTTCGTCGTTAGGCAAGGCGGCAAAAAGTCGCTCTAACGCACTTTTCCGAACAAGCACAAATTTACCTGCCTCGCCCACCGCGCATGGCATGCAATCTAGTGCCGCCTCCCGCAGCCGGGCGTTCTCGCGCTCTAGCTCCTGCGCGTGTTCAATGAGCTTATATTCGCGCATGGGGCCGGTGGCCGTGCGGCATACCTCTTCGGTTCGTGGTGTTTTCATAAAGAAGGAATGAGCCTAACAACGCGATGAGCGAACGCGCTGCGCGCGCCGCTCATTTTTTGCGTTTTGCTGCCGTTGCGCGACAAGCGGCAATTTTAGCAGGCGACTTAGACTTGCCGCCGATTTTGCCGCCCTTGGAGCCAATAGCGGCAAGGTGAGCGATTACAGCAGGGTGTAGTTTGCCGGGAATGGTTTGTTTATCGTGGTTCTTCTGGCGAGCGTTAGGCAAAACGAAAGCGGCTTTCGCCTCAAGCAAAAAGCGCCTGTTGGATAATTTGCTGGGCTTTTTGTTGCGCAACTGGCGATTCTCTCGGTGCTTGAACGCTGTTTATTTTTGCCGCGTCTGCTACGTAAACCAGCCTTTGCGGCTCATTCCACGTTGCAAAATCGGCAGGCCACCACGCGGAATCTGGTCGCGCGTGACATCGGCACGTTGGCCCTCCAACCGTTGCGATTACGTTGCGGGCGAGGCAGCGCGGGCAGAGGGTGGCTGTCATTGCGTGTAATTCTCAAACCGAGTTATTTGCGGCACAAACGTAAGGCGACATTCACCCACTTCTCCGTTGCGGTTTTTGTGAATGTAACAGTCCATTGTTGGCGCGGCAACCTGATGCGTGTCGCCCTCCTCCTTGGGGCGATTTAGCATGAGCACGACATCGGCATCTTGTTCTACCGAGCCCGATTCGCGCAGGTCGGAGAGGCGGGGGGCGCGGTTTTCTTTTTCGGCAGCGCGATTAAGCTGGGCAAGCAGCACAAGCGGCACGTTTAGCTCCTTAGCCAACGCCTTCATCCCGCGCGATGCTTCGGCCACCTGCTGCTCGCGAATCGTGCTGGGGTCATTGGGCGCGACAAGCTGCAAGTAATCCACCACGATAAGCCCTAGCCCATACCGCTGCTGGATTCTCCGCGCCTTGGCCGCAATCATGGAAACGGTCATCCCGCTTTGATCGTCGATAAACATCTTGCACGCCTTAAAATCTCGGCGCGCCTGCTCGTATTCCTGCCATTCCGCACTTCCGGGGCGAACAAGCCCATCCATAGCCCGTTTCACATTTACCCTTGCGCGCTGGGCCATAAGCCTACGCCCCAACTGCGGCTTTGACATTTCAAGCGAGGCAACCCAAACAGTTTCAGGCTTAATCCCAGCGCGGGGAATTGCGACGTTTTCAGCCATATTCATGGCAAGGGCGGTCTTTCCGCACGAAGGACGCCCGGCAAGAACGATCATTTCGGCGGGCCTAAGCCCCCCTGTGATTCTGTCGATGTCTGCAAAGCCTGTTCGCAGCCCCGTAATTTGACCCGGTTTTTTAGCCCATTCTGCAAAATCGGCTAGGCAGGTATCGGCTAGGTCTCCAACGTGGCTAGATTCGCCCGCAATTCGGTCCTGCGTGGCCGCTAAAAGCGATGCCTCAGCCTTTCCAACGTAGCCGTCAATTCCGCCCGTGTAGTTGTAGGCATCCTCGACGATGCCGGTAGCGGCACGGATACAGTCGCGCAGAACGGCCAACTCGCGGACTTTCTCGATAAAGTAGCCTGCCCCGGCAGTCGTAGGAATGCGGCCTGAAATGCGGATAAGGTATGGATAACCCCCTACCTCATCCAAGTTCCCCGTGGTTTTTAGCTCTTCGGCTAAAACTGGCATATCAATGGGCTTAGTGGCATCTTGCATCTGGCAAAGCCGCTCATAAATGAGCCTATTTGCCGGAACGTAAAATGATGCTGGCCTAATTTTGCTTTCAACGCAGCGATTCAAAGTTTCGCCACCATCAAGCAGACACGCGGATAGAAGTTGCTCCTCTGCCTCGACGGAGTGCGGAGGAACGCGACCGGGGGGATTCATGCGGTTCCTCCGTGATTTGCTACGGCCCAAACAATGCCCTCACGTTCAGAGTCGCGCATTGTCGCCCATGTCAGGTGCGAATATACGCCCGTGGACGAATACGATGAGCCGGGGTATTCGCGATCAAGAATGGCGCGCCAGTTGGCGGGTTCGGGCAGAGAAGGACGAGCGAAGGACCTTACGGGCGTTCCTGCGGGCGCGACAGTGGTATCCTCATCGTATCGGCCCTTATTAAGCCAAGTTGCCAGCATCGGTAGAAAGTTGGCCTCCCCCGCGCGGAGTTTATCGCGGACCTCGACAGAAGCGGCATAGGCTTTAACGCGGGCAAGCAGGGTCGCGGCGTCTATGTCTTTCAGCGCGGACCGAATGGCTTTGTATGCCTCCTTGCGTCCACCTCGGCGCTTGCTGGGGTAGGCTTGGTAAATCGCCTCTTTCTCAGCGTCGTCAGACGCGGGCTTATGAGATAGTGTTTCCTTTATTTCTAATGTTTCCTTTATAGTCGCCTGTTCCCCATTTGTCAGGTTTTCCGTCTTATTGGTTTCCAGTCTTATAGCCTGCATATTATCGGATGGGTCATCGTAGGCCACATACCGCTTTCCCGTTATTCTCTTTGTGACTGCATCACGCTCATATTCTATGGCAATGTAGCCTAGTTCAATAAGCTCACGAATTGCGCTTTGAACGGCGGTTTTTCCGTCCATATCGGAACAGTTATAAAGGTGCTCACTGCACAGCTCCCATGAATCTGGAAGGCTTAAAATATAAGCCATAAGACCACGCGCCTTAAATGTTAGCTTGGAGTTTTGGAGAAGCTGGTTGCTTATTTTTGCATAGCAACGGTTTCCTTTAAATTTAACTATGGATGACATGGACCTTGGAAAATAATAAACCCGCTTGCCTACGTCCAAAGTTGAGAGGGTGCCGGAATCAGTCGGCAGGACGCAAACAAGCGGGCTAAATTGTGATCTGATTCGTAACCTAAAAGAACGTCGCGCCTCCCTCTCACAGGTTTCGCGATAGTCGCCAACCTACGCCGCCCCACGCCCGCGTCAAGGATTTTCCCACGGGAATTTTCGGGCAGAAAAAAGCCCCCGGAGTTACCCGGAGGCTCAAAAATTGCGCTCGGGCAGTATTTACGCCGCCGAGCATAGCGCCGGAGTTAAACCCACCTCCGATGCCGGTGCACCACGTCTGGCCTGCCCGGTCTTTTTGCTGGTATTTCACAGCGGGCGAAAGTGTGTCAACGATGTGCAAACTACACCACGGCGGCATGGAGCCACAGGCCTTGCGGCGCTTTCGTTGACGGTAGATTTGCCACCCCACGGCGCTTTCACGCCTTTAGCTGGCCAGCTCACCCCACATGGGGGCATTATCCAGCGCGGTTCGATCCGTGCGCTTGTGGCAAAGTGATTCCCGCTAGTGCCTACGGAAATTACTCCTGTCTCACGGCAAGCGTGAGGCTTCGGCCTAGAAGGAAGATTGGTCCGGCGCACTCAGGTCGCTATCCACCAGAAATTTCCAGTGGCTCCCTCAATGATGCACCGAAAATAAGCTAAAAAGAACGCTGCCAACGTGGGCAGATAATCGTCGCAGTCAAGCCGCAATCCAATCAAGCTGCCTCTGCCCTCGCGGAGCCAAGGGCCATCGCCGCTTGTATTGCAGCCACGCGGTAGGGCATTCCGGCGTGAGGTTGCAGCCCCGGCGACGAATCGGAACGCCCATTGCGCGGGCAATGCGGATAACGGTCTGCGGATGGCAACCTACGGCGGCGGCTACGTCCTCGCGGTTACTTTTGGGCAACAGCTCCGCGATCTTCTGGCGTAGGTGCTGCGGGACGGGGTTTGCGCTGGTATATCGCATGTTGTTTTCTTTCGGTTCGTCGTTTGCGTGCCGCCGCGATTAGTCGCTTCTCGTCGGCGGGGGTGATAGTGTAGAAAAGCGGGCGATTCATAGGAGAACCGCGCGCAGCATGTTTAGCGTTTTGGCGCTGGTTAATTCTTTGGGCTGAACTCGAAACACCCGCCAACCGGCAACCCCGGCAGCGTTGTATTTCTCCATGTCGCCAACAAAGCCAGCGCCCCGCGTGTGTCGACCGCCAGACCACACGCCGCCCTCAACCTCCAGAGCAATCAATCGCTCGGGCCATGCGTAATCAAAACGCCAGCGCCGGGTGGAATGAAACCTATGCTCTTCAACCGGGCGAGGCAAGCCCACGCCCGTGCAAACAATGGAAAATGACAGCTTCAATGCTTGGCCTCCCTGAATCCGTAAGTCGGCGGCAAAATATCCCGGAAGCGTCTGGCAATCTCCTTGGCGGTGTTTTTGGCGTAGCCGCACCGTTTACCCGCCTCTTCTAGCGTCTCGCCGGGCTTGCGGTTAAGCGCGATGCGTTCGGCGTCCTCTCGCGTGTATTTCTGCCGATAGTAACCACCGGCAGGAATTGCGGGATAGCCTAACTTATCGCGATGCTTGCGGATGGTAGGCGCGCTAATCTTGGTCTTGCGAGCAAGTTCGTTGCATGGCGTTTTGGCGTCAAACCACGCGCGCCATTGCGATTCCGTGAAATCTTCAACCTTAGCTTTTGGACGAGTCGTTGGCCGCTTAGACTCAGGCAACGTGATTGCAGCGGGTTTTGCATAGCACGGCATCGACTCGGGCGCGACAAATAGCGAAACAGGGAGTCCAAAAGACTTAGCTTGTTCAAAAAGCCTCTCGGTCGCCGCCCGGTCGCACGTGCTAAACTTCGAACACAAAGGCGAGCCGCCCTTGCAGAAAGTCCTGTCTTTGTAGCAAAGCATTATGCACCCTCCTTTTGATTGGCCTTATACGCGATGCGATAGGCAGCGGTAAGCTGGCGCTGGTCCCATCCGAAAATCGTCACCTCTCCGCCTACGTTAAGTTGCACGGCGGCGGCGTCCATAAAGCCAGATAGCATATACTTGTAGTTGTCGCGATCGCGTTCGGCCTGCTCCAGCCGCGACTGCAATGTTACGATATCGGGTGCGTCACTCATGGGTAGGAATCCAAGCGCGGACGACGCGGGCTTCGTTATCTTTGGCGCTGCGCTGCCACCATGCCTCCAAGCGGGCAGACCAACGGCTCGCGTAAAGGTGGCGGTGAAAGCTCCACGGCTTTGTTTTATCTTTGCGGTAAATAACTACCCAAGGCCTGCATTTTTTGGGGATAAAGTGCGGTGTTTTGCTCATTGTGTGTTTTAAGTTCCGCGAACTCGCACGGTGCGAATGCGCTTCGTCTGAAATTGGTTGAATGCGGTTCTTACGTCCTTGTCTGACCCCGCGCGCACGGCTGGCGATACGCGCGGGGCAAGTTTGGTAGGCGAAAGACCGGAACGCTTAGGTTTGGCGAACAGGTCGTCGGTGGGCATTAGAAGGGCGCTTCGGAATCGTCAACTGATGCGCCGGGCGGAGGCGTATTGGTAGCAACGTGCTCCGGGACCTCACGCCTCACCGGCGCGGCGGAATTAGCGGGAGCTTTGTCCAGATACCACGCAACCTCGTTGCGCGGAGGAAACTCGCCGCTTCCGTCCTTTTTGCGCTGCGCTTTGCCAATCTTGATCTTGCACCACCCGCTTTTACCAAGAACGTCCTCGGCGGTCATGGCACCACTAGCATACTTGCCAGCGAGCCCGACAGAGGTAGCAAACTCGAAAACCTTGCGGTCTCCGTAGTTAGTTCCGGGAACCAGATAGTCCGTCACTTGAAAGATTCGGCCCTCCGCGTCATAGACATTCAGAATAACCTTTATCATGTCTTTGCCGCTGGACTTGCTTACGGTATCCTCTGCGGTGGCAATTTCAAAGGCATAGTTGCCTTCGGGCTTCAGCTTCATGGCGGCGATTTCAGACGCCGATTTAGGTGTGTATTGCATGGATTAGGCGGAGAGTTTCTTTTTCAGGAAGTTGACCCACGTGGTGATTTGCTCGCTCGTCATTTCCTCCCACGAGGAAACGCCCACCTTGTCGAATCCCTTTTGGATGTCAGTCTCGGAAATGCGCACAAGGTCCAGCAGCTTCTTGACCTCGGCAACCTGCTCGGGCGTGGCAAGCATTATTTGCCCAGCCTCCGATTCAACAGCTTCCTTGCCGTGGCGGGCCGCGAACTCGGCATAATCAAGCGCAAAGGTTTCGTTATCCGGGAAGTTCGTGAGGCGCGATTTCTTCACGATTGCGACACGCTGCGGACCGCGTTTTTGAGCCTGAATGGCAAGGTCCAGCTCATAGATGAGCTTGTCCCAAACGTCTGCCACCTTGCCGATTTCGGTGCGCTGCCCGTTGACCATGCCCCATTCGGCGGTCTCGTGACAGACAAACCAAATGTTCATATCGAGCCGCGACGACCACATGACGAGGCGGCGCATGTAAGCGACGGCGGGCTTCTTGCTTGCACCAAAAGCATCCTTGTCGCCTAGACGCTCGGCTTCATTGGCAATGCACGTTTGAAAGAGCTTCGTGAGGGAATCCACGATCAACGTCTTGTAGCCGTGTTTTTCAGTGGCGAGGGCTTGCATCTGATCAAGCAACGTGTCAAAGGACAGGGTTCCGTCTTCCGGCCCCATGTAAGCGCCGCCAGACCGCTTCAAAAGCTCGCGATATTGCGGACCCTTAGCGCCACCCTCTACGTCAAAGTAATAAGGCGTAGGAAAAGATAGCGCCAGCGTGGTCTTGCCAACGCCAGAAGGCCCAAAGAGGACCGCTTTGATTTTGCCCGGCTTAACGAGTTCGGGTGCTTTAGCTTTTAGTTTGGACATGACTTTGTTTTTTGGGGTTGTTAGGCGGAAAGTTTAGCGGCTTCGGCAAGCAGTTCTTCGGCGTGTGCGCGCAGTTCTTTGGCGCGGGTTTCTGGGTTGGTTGTCTTTAGCTCTAATACGTGGCGCGCTTCGGCAAACGTGCTGGCAAATCCATGCGTGTTGTGATCGGCTGAAAGAGTCACGTTGATCGCGAAAGAATAGGCAGAAAAAATCACGTGCTGAATTGGCACGCCGTTAACCTGCCCGCCTGCCTTGGCGTGAAGGATAGCCGCAATGTCGGCTTCCGTGAGTTGCGGCGCAAGGGCCGCGATTTCCATTGGTGTCATGTTAGTTGCCCTCCGTCTGCGCGGTGTAGGTGATGCTCTTGGAAAGCGAATGCTTGGCCTTGATGGTGACTTCCGGCGAAGGCTCGCCAGCAAGCCAAGAAAGCGCGATAGACAGCTTGGCCTTGATTGGCTTGGCGTCTCCTTCGGCTTCCGTCTCGTCCACGCTTGCGGCGGCGTCAGCCTATACGGCATCAATCTTTTCGCCCAATGCCTCGCGAAGTGCGGGCAGAATGGCTTCAATCATGGCTTGGCGGCGGTCGTCGCGCGCCTGTTTGTCTGCGGTGTTGTCGATCATGGTGTTTTTTGTTTTGGTTTTCGCCTAGTATGTTTCGTCGGCGGGAAAGTTAGTCTCTTCGTCGTCGTCTTGTATTGGCCTAATCGGCACGGGCGCGTCTAGCTCTACGCCATCGCCCGCTAGTTCGGCCAGATACTCGCCAAAGTCAGGGTCAACGGGCATCGTCGTAATAGCGCGCGTTGTCGTCGTCATCGCCTTTATCTTCTGGCGGCAGGTTGCCAAAAATACGGCGGAAATAATCGCCTAGCTCAAACAGCGCCCAAATCAGGGCCATAACTACTACGCTTGCGCTAGTGCAAAGCATCCATTCCAAGAAGGTCAATCGTTCCATAGGTTCGTGGGTTCGCCGCTAACCTTGGACCTGCGCCCGCCCCGGTCAATCCTTTTTCCAATTCTCCGCGTCCTCGTCGTCGTCTTCTCCTTGGTGCGCTTGCTCGTCAAGGACTTGCATCATGTTTTTTAGGTGCGCCTCTACCTGCTCTATCGGCGTCCGGTCGGGAAACGTCACCTCGTAGTCATACGTTCGCTCTACCATCGTTTCGGCGTCGTTGGTCGTGACTGACAGCCGGTGCGTCATAGGGAAACTATGCCGTAGGAGTGGCCGTAAAGTCTACCTGATAATCGCCCTGATTGGCGCGCAAATTCAGATCAAGCCACCATCCGCCAATCGGACGAGAAGCGCGTCCCTTTTCAACGTGCCAGCCGCTAATATCACCTTCCATGCTGCCATCCTCGTGCTTGTAAGTTGAGCAGCGCAGGAACAACTGGCGACGATGGGCGATAGTGCCGTGGTGCGTGTCAAGGTGCTGGACGATATTTTCGTCCATGTTGCGGCGATGAACGTGGCCGCTAACGTAGATGTCAGCGAACACCTGGCCCCGCGTGCGGGAGTTGTCGATTATGCCGCGCGTAACCTCGCCGCCGCCACCGTATCCGTGATGCCAATACAGTGTAAGCGTGCGGCGATTGCGGTTTCCGTCGTTGGCGTTAAGGGCAACGAATCCCGCATAGGCTCCAGCCTGCCCGCGATAGCCCTTCACGCGCCGCAATGCTTGATGCAGCCGTTGAACAAGGTCTGTTTCGTGGTGCTGGATAATGCTCGTTTCGTGGTTGCCCTTGGTGATTAGCGCAATGTTTTCAGCAAAGGGCGCGAACCACTCGGCGGCGGTATCAACGAGCTTGTCAAAGTAGTTTCCTCCGCGATGCTCGGGGCGAAGTTGACGCTCATCCTTGCGCCGGTCCCACTTCCCTTGCATGGCGCAAAACGTGTCGCCAAAAAGGAAGATCGGAGCGCCGCAATCCTTAGCGGCCTGCATATCGCGCCGTAGCGTCTCTCGGTCGCAATGCGCGTTGTCCCAATGAAGGTCTGACAACAACAAAGCCCGCAGGCTCTTGGTATAGCCAACCGCCGCAACGGATGGGGATTTTAGTTCAAGGCTCCAACCGTTCGCGTTCGCTGTTTTTTTTGACATAAATTCAAGGTTTTGGCGCGTAATTGGCGATGCCAGCCGCCCATGCCACAAGTCCCCCAATGGCTCCGGCAACTGAGGCGGCAGCACCTATGACCCATAGCGCCCCGCTTTTCTTGGCATCGTCAGTCTCTCGCTGCCGCTCTAGCGATTCTGTTTTGGCCTCGCATGTGGCCAATCTGGCCACAATGCCAACGTGCCCCATTTTGGCGTCACCCGTTAGGGCTTTTTCTATGCGCTCAACAGCGGCGGCGATGCTCGCTAATGTGTGAATCTCGTCGGAAGCGGGAGGCATCGTAGTTACAACTCATTACGTGTCCGCTCGCAATTTCTTGACAAGCCAAAAGCGGGCGAACACGGCAAAATTATTTAGAAGAAACGGATGCTCCAGCGGTCTTGTTTCCCCATGTCGTCGTCTGACGATCAAGCTGGCGCTGGCCAAACCACCATGTGACGGCAGCGACAGCGGTAACGATGATGTTTTGGTCAATGTAAGCGCGGGTAGCATCGTCGGCTGAATAGCGGAGAATAGCCGCCAAGAGGATGAGACCAAACGTAAGCGCGGGCCGAGTAAGGGCGCGAACTGCTTCCACCCATTTATAAGACCTGCCAATCGATGCCTCCGCTTGCTGAGATGCGGTAAACGCTCCGGCTGCGCCCTGCTCGCGCGCAACGGCAACCTCACCAGCGGTGCGAGCGGCATGCACGTCTGCCTCCAGCTTTAGCATTTCAATCTTCTGGGTGTGCTCTTGCTTGCGCTGAAAATACCCAAGCGCAAAGTTTACGCCTGTTCCAAGGAGGCCAAGCAAACCACCACTTGCGACGTTACCGAGAATGTCAGTCCAATTCATAGTAAGTATGGGTTAAAATAAGTTAAGCAGCAACGCCAGCGCCACAATCGCCGCCCATACGCCAATCGCGCGCCAAGGTATTCCGGGATAGTCAGGCACCCCTCCTTCGTTCGGGTCGTGGTGCGCGTTTGGGTCCATATTAATTAACCGCAAGAGGGTCGCCCAAATGCATGCCGAATCGCGCAACTCGCAAAGTCGCAGCTACGCCAGTTCCCGACATGGTGAGGAAAATGTATGCTCGCAGCGCGGTGGTGCCCGCCGGAATGGTATAGGCTGGAGTCTCAAGCACGCCCTTAGACGGGACATTGAGCGCTTGCACGAAAGTAGCGGGGTCGGCGGCGACGTTAGCCCCATTGCGATAGAGCGCGAGGTAGAAGCTGCGAAGCTGGCCCGGCGTGTAATCTAACTCATACTCACATGTGAGATACACTTTCTGCCCCTCGGAAAAGCCCGAGGTGATATTGGTGCCGATGAGTTGGAGGAAGTTGGTCATGGCAACTTGCGCCCACGTTCCGGCAATGCCATCCGTGCGCGCTGGATATGTCCAAGTTGATGACTCTGCGCTGCCGCCCCATCCAGTCGGCCAACTTCCGGCGGTCCCGCTTAACGCGCCATTCGTGATTAAGTTGTTCGTGTCGGCATTTCCGGTCGCTAAGAATGAAGAAGCGGCGACATACGGAGAAAGCGCGTCGGCGAGCAATCGGCCCATCAAAACGGCGCCATCGGCAGCGGGATGCGTGCCGTCCGAAGTCGTGGACGCGGCGGGGGTCCACGATGCCGAGAAGTTGGTCGTTGTAGTGTTCACGATAGCAGAGCCGAGGTCTACAACGATGAACTTGGAGCGTTGCCGCCCCTGCTCTTTAATCCAACGGTTTACTCGTTGAAGAGTGGTGCGGTTGGCGTCGCTCAAATTCGCCGTGGCGATGGGCGGGATCGTGAACGCAATGCAGGTTGCGCCAATCTCGCTGATGCAATTGTAGAGCGAGGTGAGGTTGGCGATGATGGTCGCATAGCTCACAGACTGCGCGCAGTCATTGGTGCCCGCCATAAGCATGACCATGTGCGGAGCGAACGGCGCAACCTCAGTGGAGAACCGCGCGAGAATCTGGTCGGTGCGGTCGCCGGCCTTTCCGGCGTTTTGCACCATGGCAAGACGATGCCCGAGTCGGATATTGGCCCACGTGAACCACCCGGCGATGGCGTTGTAAGTCGGGAAAGTCGTATAAGGGCCGGGGCCGCCGTTTTGGTTGGTTATGCTGTCGCCCAAAAGGACGACGCGGGATGCGCCGATGGTGGGGCCGAAGTTTGACGCATTTGGCCAGACGACCGACGTAGACCAAGAGCCCGCGTTATAGGCGCGAACGATCGTCGAGCCCACTGCGGAATACGGAACGCCGCCAACCGTCGCCGTCCCTGCGCTGATGCGGACGCTGTATGCCTGCCCATTGCTTGGGCTTGCAGGATCTGTTACGGTGGCGCTTGATGTAATCACGTAACGCTCGCCAGCTACAGCAGTATAAGACGATGACTGGGCAACTTCATTTCTTGCCGAATCAGTTGCAGCCCGCGCCGCTGCTTGCGATGCGGAGGTGACGACGGCGCGGCCCACGGATGTCGAGTCGCTAATCTGCGAGGCCGTCACCGTGCTTTGCGTGGATAGGGTGCCGAGGCCCAAAGCAGTCCGCGCATTGGCCTGCGAGGTCGCTCCGAAAACATTGTTGCCCGTAACGCTGCCAAGGAAGCTTACGCGGACGAGGATTGCGCCTTGCGTCGCGTGGGCGCGGGCCACGAGGCCGAGGACAACAATGGCGCTGCCGGGTGCTGTCGGCTTGGCGGTCGAGTAGCCGCCCGCGACATCGTCGCGCAGGTAGAGGAGATCGCCGTCAGCGAAGGCCGATGTGTTGAGGCCGTTTACCATGCCCCCGACGCACACGAAGCCGTCGGCATTGTTCGCGATGCTTGGCGAGCTGGTGATGAGGCCGATGGTGCGCTGGCAGTTTTCGATATTGTTGGCTTGGGCGAGGGCCACAGTGGGGCGGTTGCCGGTCGCGCCGTTGACGAATACGGCGACTCCATTGAGAAGGGCGCTTCCGGTGGAGTTGCGCACGCGCTCAAGATTTTCGAGGCCAAGCTGTAACGTGGTGCCGGTCTCAAGGTCAATCTCCCACGTTTTTACGGTGTCATTCCACCGCGCGCGGCCCTGCTTAAAGGCGCTGGCGATGTTAACCGTATCAAGGTCATATCCACTCGCCGTGATGCTGCCGTCCGTGTCGCGCTGCGTCGCCTTGCCTGCGGTGTTGGCTACGCTCTGAAAAAGCGAGCGAATGGCGGAAAGAACGGTGCGCGAAGTAACGCCACCCTGAACAACGGGCAGCGTATCGGTATCGGCAGGCGTTACGGAGGGAAATTCGGAAATCTTTGGCATGGTAGAAAGTTATTCTATGGTGATTACTTCGCCGGTCTCTGTGGTGATCGGAAGGCCGGTCTCGGTGGTGATATAAGTCGCGCGGCTCACGGGCTGGCGATTGCCTACCCGCAGCATCGGCCAAATGTTCTTAACGATGCGGACAATCAGGCTCACGGCGCTTGCACTCCTTCCGGGAAGGTCGTCGCCCATCCGCTACGCACGCGCGTCTCGCCGCTAGCAAGCTGGACCTTGACATAGGCGTAATACGTCGCGCCCGCCTGAAAAGTCGCGGTTGCAGCGGTGTCGGTCTCGGTCAAATCAACCTGAAACTCGCCCATTGCAGCGTCCGTAATAGCAATCTTGCCGTTAGCCGTAGAAGCGAAAATAAGGGCGCTTGCATCGGTATCGGTAGGCAGAGCCTTAACCGCGAACCAAAGGGCCGCTCCCGACAAACTAAGCGAGGTTTCAACGCCCGTTGAATCGTCCGACAGGCTAAAAGCATACGAAGGCGCGGAGCCAATCGTAATCGTGATGTCAAAAGGGGGCGTAGGAATTAGGCAAGACATGGCGATGTGATTAGGCTACCCATCCGGCTACGCGATGCGATTCCAAAAGGTGGCGCAAACCAAAGGGAAGCTCGCTAAAGTTGCCCGTAGCCGCAGCCTCGGGGTTGTCGTAGTAGTGGCGAACAAGAATGCGGACGGCGTGCTTCAGCGCCGGGTCAACAAGCACAGGATTCGCCACGCCAGCGGTGAAAGTGATTTGCACGGCGTCCGGGCGCTTGGCCAAGTCGGGCAGCGTCCAATCGTCATTAAACACCACAACAGCGGGCGTCACAGTGCTAGCCAAAACGTAATTCGCCGGGTCAACTGTCGTCAGGATCGTCTCGCCGTCCGCGTAGTATTTCACGCTGGCGATAGTCGCAACGGGAGCTACATTAATGGAAACTTGGCGCGGGCAGACGGGCCAATCGCCAAGGGTGGCAATCCAGGTCTGCGTAAGCATCGCCCGCCCTGTCGCCTTCTCCGCAACGTCTCGCGCCACGCCGATAAGCAACTGGATATAACCGTTGTCGTCGCCAACCGCGATTTGCAAATGGCGAACGGCTTCGTCAACGGTCAACGGCTCCACCGTAGGCGCAACCGAACGGCTGTAATACACCGATGGCGTGGGATACTGAGGCCGATAGCGGCCAAGGGCGTAGTCGGTGTATTCCATTGGTCTAAAGGCTTAATAAAGCCCCCATCCCGCTACGCAGGACAGGGGCTCGATAAACCGTCAGGAGGTTGGATTAACCAGAAACGGCAACGGCGGCAGTCGTAGCAGAGGGCTGCGTAACGATCTGCTCACGCGAACCATAGAGCGCAGCAATCGCGCTAACGGTCGCATTCTGCGTCCCGCGGTCGCAAACCAGACGCACATAGCGACCGGTCGGGCGGCGAAACTCCAGAACCTTGATGTCCTCGTCGTCCGTATCCGCAACCGTGAGGCTGAGGCCGGGAACGTCGGCGGCATCGGAGAGATTGGCGGCATCGCCAACCTGGACTTTAAGCGAGGTTACGGCCCCGCTAACAATAGCGCCCAGTTGAGCGATAAACGCGACCCCCTCATAGCCAGCGGTGTCAATTACGGCACCGTTGATGTCTGAGGTGCCAGCAGCGCCCGCCGTAACGGTTATAGCCGGAACGAACGTAGTAGCAGTAATGAATTGAGTCATTGTAGTTTTCCTTTCTTTAGGGGTTAGGAAGCAGCGCCGTGCGTGAAGGTCACGATGGCGTTGGCATCGGTGAGGCGACCGTCGCCGCGATACGTGAAGCGCCAGCCGACCTGACCAGACTCGGCAAACAGCTCGTTGTAACGCTTGATCTCGGTGCCGATGCGGTCACGAATCTGATACGCCTTCAGGTCGCCGAAGATAATGCTCTTGGTGCTCACGGCGGGGGTGGGAGCATACTCGCTGGTGTAGATCGGACGGCCAAGCAGGCGGTCGGGAGCGCCAGCGGAGAGGCCGGGCTGCCAGATATACTGATTGGTCGAATCTTTCAGCTTGCGAATCAGCTTCACCATGTCGTCGTGCATGAGCCACGAGGCGCGGTTGCGATAGACGGTCTTCAGCTTGTGCTGAACGTCGATAAGGTTGTCGCCGGTGATGGCGGCAGTAGCGGAGGTTCCGCCAGTAACGCCCTGGACGGAGATGCCACCAGCAGAGGCGGCATTGAAGATGCCCTGAGGCTCGGTAGCGTCGTCGCCGGTCATCCAGAGTTCGGACTGGAGATTGGCGAGAGCCTGAGAGCCGGTCTCCGCGATGAAGGAGGCGACATCGGAATCGTTGTCCAGTTCGTCAGACGAGAGGATAAAGCCGCCCATCTTGATGGCGCGCATAACCACGCGGCCCAACTTGGGGTTGGTGCGGGGATAGGTGCCACCCTCGGGGATAACCTCAAAGGAAGCGCCGCTATACTGGACCGGAATGTTCACCAGCGAGGTGGACGACTTCACGGTGGCGAGCTGACGCATGGGATCAAGCTCGTAGAGGAGCTTGATAATGTTGCGGTCAAACTCCTCGGGGAGAAGGATTCCGCCGTCAGCGTCCACGCCAGTGGAGAGGGCGTTGCGATAGTCGCCGCCACGGCCAAGCACGTAATCGCAGAAAGCGCGCTTGTATTCGGCGGTAGCGGTCTTGCGCTGGGCAGGAACATCGCCGCCCTGAATGCCGGGGCGATACTCGGTATCGCGCGCGGAGTCCAGTGACTTCTCGATGCCAGCCAAACGCTCCTCGCGGTTGACGATCTTGGTGAACTTGTCGTAATCGGCATCCAAGGCATTATACTTGGTCTGCTCGTCGGCAGTAAGGTCACGCTTTTCGGCGGTGGCCTTATCAGTGAGGGCTCGCATTTCCTGCACGAGCCCCGCACGCTTGAGTTTGATCTCGGTGATATCCATTATCGGTGTGGGTTATTGGGTTTCTTTCTCCATTAGTGCCAGCCTGCGCTCAAGCAGACTGCGGGGCACGGTGGGGAAAATAGTTTTGGCGGAAGGTTCAGCTTGGGCCTTGAAAAGCGACTCCGGCGCGCGGCGGAAGCCCAGCGTCTCCGCAACGGATTGGCTCACGCAAGCAGCCGCCTTCATCGGCGATGAAATCTCGGAGACAAGGCCATAAGCAAGCGCCTCGCTTGCCGTAAACCAAGTTTCCGCGTCCATGTCGGCGGCGATTTTCTCGCGTTCCTTCTTGGTTTTCGCCGCGTAAGTATTGATAAGCGTCTCCTTGATTTGATCCAAGGTGTCGGCATCTTTGCGCAGGTCTTTTGCCTCGCCAAAGGATAGCACGCTCGGATTGTGAATCATCATCATGGCATTATCGGCCATGACGACACGATCAGACGCCAAAGCGATAATGGAGGCGATAGAAGCCGCCAGACCGTCTATGTAGGTGGTGGCCCCGCCTTCATGCGACTTTATGGCGTTGTAAATGGCAACGCCGTCAAACACGGACCCGCCCGGTGAGTTAATGCGGACGTTTACGTGCTTTTTCTTGTAGTTAGAAATTTCCTTAACCAGCGCAGCGGCGTCGTTTCCAGTCCAAGAATCGCCAACTACATCGTAGATATACAGGTCAACGGAGTCAGCCTTTTCGGCGCGAAAATCAAACCAGCGCGAACCAGAAGCGGGAAAGTTGATAGGCTTAGGCATTTTCGGCTGGGGTGTTGGAGTTGGATGTCGCTTTGTTATCAACTGGTTTAGGCACTAAGTTGCCTTCATTGTCAAGCAACTGAACATTTTGACTAATAACAAAGCGGTCTCCACCAGCAACGGGGTTCAAATCCTCGACTAGCCGCACTTCATCGCGGCTGCGTATTCCGGCCTCAATCGCAATCTTGTGAGCTTGCATACGCTCGATCAGCTTGGGGCGAAGTAGAGCGTCAAACTCAAACTTGAAGAAGTATTTGCCCTGTTCGATTGGGCCGAGCAACTTTTGGTTTAGTGCCTGCTCAAACTGAACGGCATCCGGCATTAGGGTGTCCGTCACGAATGAGCCGTTGTCCTGCTCTACGTTGTCGTAATGGGCATCGTCCATAATGCCAGCCTTAGACTGAGGAACGCCGAAGATTTGGCATATCGCCTTATCTTGCATCTTGCGCGCCTCAATGAACTGGCCCTTTTGATTGTCCCCCTTGTTTACCTCAATCGGCTTCGTGCCACCTTGCAGAACAAGCGGTTCATGCGCCCCATTTATGCCGGAACGCTTCATTATTTCCTGCTTGATCGTGGCCAGTTGCTTGGGGTCGCTCAACCAACCTTCCATGCTAAAAATCATGGACGGGCTAATAGAGTTAGGGAAGTAGCGCGCAGCGTGATCCTGAAGGGCGATTGCCAGGCCGATAGAGTCACGCGCATAAGATACCATGTCAGCGCCGACAAGCCCGTTAAAGGTAAGTCCTCGGGCGTGAAGAATACGGCGGGCCGGAACTACCTCGCCATTGACTCGGTATTGGAGTTTCTTCGTAACGGGGTCACGAAACTCCTGAATCTCGTGATTCGGGATAGGATAGAGTTCTCTGATGCGCTCCATACCGTCCCGCGAAATCATGGCATATCCAGAGTTGCGGAGTGCGCTATTGGCGAAGATGGCGCGGCGGAAGTCCGCGCTTGTCATTTCTTCGTTCGGGGCGTCGTGCAACAGCCAATAAAGCGGATGGTCAGTTGCTACTTCTTTGCCACCATCGGAGCGGCGGCGATAAAGTTTAAGAGGAATGGACGCAAGGGCGCGAGAACGTGCATTCACGCATGCGATAACCGTTGGCACGCCCATTGCGGCGAGCGGAGTAACGCGCACGCCAGCAGCCGAACCAACGCCAGAGAACAACTCATAGAGCCAACCGCTCGTATCGGTTAGGTCTGCGAGTTCGGCGTTTTTCGGCTTAAAAAGCCAATCGCGTGCTTGCTGGAAAAATCCCATTGGAGGAAATAAGCAATACTGTGGCGCAACAAGTCAAGGGTATATCAAAGAAATAGGAACGGGTTCCTTCCGGTTGGATTTGCTTTAGCTGTTTGCCTCGCCGCCATGGCCATTGCAAGCGCCGCCATGCCGTCTATGCGCGACTTGCTCTTGCCTTTGGATAGCTTGATACGGCTGTCACCTCGGAACACTACGGCAGCGTTTGCGTGAGCCCGCGCAATCGGGTTTCCGCCATGCTTGAGCAAGCCCGCCAGCGTTAGCCGCTCTATCTCTTGCAGCGCCGGAGCGAGCCAAAAGCCCTGCCCCACCTTCAGCGCAGGAAAGCCGTGGTCATTCGTCAGTGCAATGCCGATGCCTTGGCTCATGCCCTCGTCAAAGCCCATCGTCTGAACGTCCAGATTCTCGCGGCGATAGAGGCATTGACGCTTGATTTCGTTGATGTCGATACAGTCGCCTTCGGTCGTGAATAACCATTGCTCGCGCGCCCATTGGTCATAGGGCAATTCCTCTTTGGCGCAACGGACGGCAAGATTCGCCCCCGGCACCCAAAAGTCCCACGCCACGCGAATAGCGCCCGGCTCGTCGGGATCGTCCGCAATGGCGCAAAGGGCGGTTATATCGCGCGCAGAAGATGGGTCTAGCCCCATCCAAACGGGCAGGCCGCGAAGTCGCTCCCATGTGTCAGCGTAAGTCAACGGCTCGCCTTCGTGACAAGAGCGCCAAGCATCCATATCCAAGAATCGGTCAACGCCCGTCGCGCCCCACTCGTTTAGATGGTCACGCAGGAACGCCCGCCGCGCTCCCTCGCTTGCCCGCGCAGCGTCCAGTCCAACCTCAATTTCGCTTACGGGCTTTACCAGCCCCAAGGACGGATTTGCTTTTTGCCACGTTTGCGGGTTGTCCCATTCGTCTCCTTCATCGCGCGTCCATATGCAGCCAAAGTAATATGAGGCGTCAGTATCTTGGCTGTTGGCATAGGCTTTATCGGCAACGAGGTTTAGCACCTTTTCTACACGCTTATGCTGCTCGTAACATATGGTTTCTGTGTCGTCGCCGGATGTGGTAATCTGAAAAATGAGAGGCGAGAACGCAGCGCCAAATGCATTGTTGAAAACATCCCAAAGCTGGCGATCGCTCCACTTATGCAACTCGTCCATGATCGCCAATTCGGGACGCAAACCGTCAAGCGTGTCTGAATCGGACCCGAGCGGCATCCAAACTGAATCGCTGCGAACATGCGTAAGGCTTTTAGTCTTGGCACGAAAAAGCGGCGACCAATTCGGCGCGGTTTTTAGCAATCGGCAGGCATCTTTCCACACGATCTTCGCTTGGTCCTCTTTCGTCGCAACGGAGTAAATATCGCAACGGGCATTCGGCGGCGGGAATGCCAACTGATATACGCCAAGGGGCGCAATAAAGCCCGTTTTACCGTTCTTGCGCGGAACCTCAATGTAGGCGTAACGAAATCGCCGCTTGCGCTCGTCTGCGCGCATACGCCAGCCGTAAACCTGTGCCACAATAAAGCGTTGCCACGGCAGAAACTTAAGCGAGCTACCCGCAAGCGGACCCTCTACGCCCTTAAACTGCTCTGCAAACTTGGCCGGACGGTCTGCCTTGGCGCAGTCATAGATAAACGGAAAGTCTGCATCCTTGGCCGCGATAAGGTCAAGAGTATGGCGTTTGCACGCCAAATGCACCCAACGATTATGCAGGTGCGGGTTATCCGCAACATCCTGCGCAAATACCCGCGATGGGTCATTTTTGGGGTATTCGGCTAGTTCGTCATGCGTAAAGTAGAAGCGTTTAGACATTGGCCGGTTGCTTCTTGCTGTAAGGTTTCCACTCTGGATTCGCCAAAAGAAAGGCGTAGGCGTCTGACGGTCGCACCATATGCGCGCTCAAAACGGGCATGCCGTGCTTTCGCATAGCCGCAATGAGGTGTTCAGCACGCTTTAATGGCATTAGCGGTATGCCAAAAGATTCCAACGCATAGCGTAGTTCTTTGGCGCGAATGAAGCGTTCTACGGTCATGCGGATTCGGCGGAGTCGAAATCAGGACTGCCCACTTCGGGCGTAGCATCGGCAAGCGCCGCCTTTAGCTTTACTCGGTCGGCGGGCGAAAGTCCTAGCTTGCCCGCTCCACTGTCAAAGCGTTTGTGCGCCAAATCTCGCACGCGAACCCACGGATTCATAACCGGCCCTTGCGGTCCTTCCGTAACGTATTCGTCTCGGCTAAGGGCTACGTTTGCCATAGCAATTTCAGCCATAGCCTGCGAAATGTGGGCCAAGGTCGCCTCGTCTTCCGGCTCTAGCCTATCCTTAAGCAGCGCCGAAAGCTGCATATAGTGCATTTTAGCCTCGTCACTAATGTAAGTCGGCGGTTCGCCAACTCCGCGCCCCGGTTTTGATGGCTGGGCAAACGCCGCTTTGGGTAATGGTCCTCGTGCTCCCATGTTCCGAGAACTGACGAAAACTCGCCTAAATATCAAGCTATTTTCGCAATAAACTGCTTAATACTGCCGCGCAATGCACAAATAAGCCGAGTTTGCGCGTTTAGGTTTATGCACGGTTAAGCAAACAATCCGCGCAGATGCAACCGCGCTTAGACCGCAAAGTCTGCCTGCTTTTGCGCACCGTCCAGCAAGACGCGGCGGGGTTTTCCTATGAAACATGGAAAGAGGCGGGTCTCATTTGGGGCGGACGTGATCGCGTAACAGCCAACGAGCAAGCCTTGGCGATGCAGACTCGCGGGGCGCAAGTTGAGCGCATGCGAATTCGGTTCATGCCGTGCTTAGAGGATGAGCGCACGCTAGCCGATTATCGCGCCCGTTTTAACGGCAAGGATTACGACATCATTTCATGCGTTGAAGACCTGCGTTATCCGCGTCGTCAATGGATGCTGCTTACCATCGGGTTCATCCAAGGCCAGCCCACCCTTAAAGTCGCTGACGTTCCCGCCGCCGTATAATGAGCTTTGAAAGCACAGTTTTGCTTACGTTGCAGGGTAACTCCGCGCTAACGGCACTTGTTCCAGCGCCCAAGATTTTCTTTGGCAAGGTTCCGCAAGGCACGGGGTTCCCATTTATCGGATGCTTTCGAGTCAGCACGCGCCCGACAAATTGCACTACGCTAGGAACGCCCGGCGAGTCTCGCCTAGATAACATCGTCTTACAAGTTACAGTCTATTGTGAAACCGAGGCACGCGCACTTGCTGCCGCCGATGCTGTCCGCACCTGCTTAGAGCGTTCGGCCCCCACGGTTTTTTTCATGACGGACCAGCAAACCACCTTTGATGACCCCACCGAACTGCAAGGTCAAATTCTTACTTTCTCGGCGTGGCATCCAAGCACCGCCCCAGCTTCCTAACCCACAACTCAATCCGATAAACAACTACTACAATGTCAACATTCAGTCTTAAAGGAGCTACTGCGACCGTTGGCGGTTTCGGTGGCTGCGTCGAGTCCGGCGACATCGACTTTGGCGAGCTTAACCTTGTCGAAACTACGTGCTCTAGCGATTATACCAAAACTTATGACGCTGGCACTTTTAATGCCGCTTCTGGTTCGTTTACGCTAACGTCAACTGCCGATTTGAACGATATTCTTGCTGAATTTGGCGACGGTAGTGCGCTTCCCACTTCTCAAACGATCATCTTTACTTGGCCAGATACCGGAGCGGCGAACATCAGCGTCACTGGCTACATTACCAATATGAGCTTTCCTGTTGGCGTGGACCAAGGATTTACCACGACTATCTCATTCACTGGTTCTGCCGGTATTACGTTCACCCCCTAATTACCTACTGCCATGTCTAAACTTAACGTCAAAAACTTTCAGTTTCTTTACGGCGCTGCTGGCGGTTCTCCCGCTACTGCTTTCGGACAAGTGCGCTCGGGCTCGGTTGATCTTGGCGAACTGTCCATGATTGACTCTACGGTTATTACGGATGGCCGTAAAACCAACGTGCCCGGCGTTCGCGAAAGCATGTCTGGAACCGTTACGGTTGCTTGGGACCCTGCGGAAAGCTCGCATGCAGCGATTATGTCGCGCTACCTTGGCAAGACACTTGGCTCAATTGGCTTTAAGCTACGTTCGACTGCTGCTACGCCTGCCGACATTAAATTCTTCTACGGCGACGGCTACATTACCAATGTGTCAGCCCCCATTGCGAGCAGCGCGGGCGATGCTCTCATGGAATGCACGTTTAGCTTCAAGCTCACCGGCGCTTACACTGAGGTCTAATGATGCCTAACACTTGCGGCATACGCATTAGCGGCCACGAATATCCTATGGTGTGGGGCAATCTCGCCCTTCACCGTTTTCGTAGCATTCCGGTTGCTCAACGGAACGTAATCGGCCCCGCGCAGATTGCGCAGTTTGCTTGGGCGGCTTACAAAGGCGTAACGCACCCATTTCCTACATGGGAACACGCTTTTGCGGCTATCGCAGAGCTGCCAGAGCCCGATTTTGAGGCTTTGGCGGCTGCTGTGGTGGCCGTGCTGCCTGAGCCTACCGAAAAGCCCGCAAATGCTTCGGAAAAGCCCGAAAAGGAGCCGTCTGACGCTGAAAAAAAAAGCGGTTCGCGCGTGAGCGAGCCTTCGCCCGTCGCCGCCTCGGGCTGACGGATGATGAATTCTACTTCCTGCCGCTCCATGAATACGAGGCTTTCGTCAAGGACTGGCAGGAAGAAGACAAGGTAGAGGCGTATCGTTTTGCCCACATACAAGCCGCAGTCATGAATATTCCCATTTACGGATTCAAGTCACAGAAGGTGTGGACCGCCGCCGAACTACTTGGCGACGACAAGCCTGCTGCTGGCTCAGAGAATGCGCTTCGGGACACGCTGCGGTTTATGGGAAATCAGCGCAAAGGAGTCGGCAATGGCTAGAAATAGCATGAGCGTTAAGCTGGAAGTAAGCCCGGACGGCGTTCAGGCGTTGCTTGATGCTGTGCGCTCGCTTACGGAACAGCAGCAAATGGACGTCCTTGGCGATGCGCTAAAAGATGCGTGCCAGCCTATCGTGAGGGATGCAAGGGCTCGCGTCAAAAAGCGAACTGGCGCGCTAAAACGCAGCATAGGCGTAGTCGTGCGTAAATATCGCAAGGACGGCAATCTGGTTGCTGTCATTGGCCCGCAAAACATGAACGTAGTTGCGGAGCGCAAGAAAAGCGGACGGCTGGGGTTTCGTAAGTTCGCGCAAGGTGACGACGCAAAGAAACGAATTAACCCAGCAAAATACGCTCACCTTGTAGAGTTTGGGCATCGTAGCGTTCACGGTGGCGGGGCACTTCCTAACTTTGGGGAAAAAGTTAATGGAGTATGGAATAGCGTTAACAATGGCAAGAGCATCAGAAAAGGAACTTTGTCTGCTACATCTTTTGTTGCCCCAAGGCCCTTCCTTCGTCCCGCATTTGATGCCCACAAAGACGCCGTGCTAGAGGCAATGGCCTTTGCCATGCAAAAAGCCGTGGATCGCGTTAAGAAGCGCCTAGAAAACAGGGTCGCTCGCAAGGTTAAACGATGGCAAGTAGCCGCCTAAAAGGGAGAATTTAACAATGGCAACAGTCGGCAGTCTAAATGCACAGATTAAAGTTGGCGTTTCTGGCGTTGAGGATATCGCTCGCCTTGAATCGGCTTATCATAAGCTGAAACAAGCGCAAGAGTCGCTTGCTTCCGGCCCGACTCGCGTAAATGCTGGAATGCTTTCTGGCATTGAGCAAGAACGTAATTTGATGGATAGAATTGGCGTTTCTCGCCCTGGTTCTGGGGCTGGAAGTGCTGCGGCATCACTTTACGCCATTGAAGAGGCGCATTACGCAAAACTGTTTGACCAAGCTGATGCACTTGCCGATGCCGAACGACGCAGATTAGCAATAAACGAACAAATTTCCGAGCAAATGTCTCGGCAGGCAGTGGATTCCGCTAGAGCTATCAGTGCGCCAGTTAATGCACCGAAGGCAGCGCAGACTTCGTTTGCGGAAATGCTGATGCAGGAACAGCGCGATGCAGAGCAATCTGATAGGCAATTTACTTCGCAGTATGTAAATAATTCAAAGCGTAGAATGGCGTCAATTTTTGACGAAGTTAACGCCCTTGATGCTGCAAATGCAGCCCGTGCGCAAGCTATGGCAAAGCAGATGTCTTTTAATGAAGGACAACTTGCCGGAAGCAAAGCCGCATCACGATTTGGTTTAGTGATGCAGCAATCTGGTTATCAGGTTCAGGATTTTGCGGTTCAGATTGCCAGCGGACAGAATGCTCTTGTTGCATTTAGCCAACAAGGTTCTCAGCTTATTTCAGTTTTTGGTGGGCCTTGGGGTGCAGTTGCTGCTGCTGGCTTGAGCGTTGGAGTTCTTGCTTACCAAATTTATAACGCAACTAAGTCCGCAAAAGCAGCTACTCTTGATGTAGATAAGCTAAGTGAATCAATTAAGAGAGTAAGCGAAGTTGAAATGCAGATTCGTTTTGATGAAACGAGTTTGCGCGATAAACCTGCTGAAATTCAACGCAGGATTGCTGGATTACGTGAAGAGCAGGCTAAATTGCAGATTTCTGCTGGATATGAAGATGATCCAACTAAGAATTTGCAGCGCCAAGAAGAAATTCGTGCTGAAATTTTGCGTCTTGGAAAAGAGCAGCGAGATGTTCAACGTGATCTTGCTAAATTGGCACGTGAAGAAGCAGAACAACAGGCTAAAGCGCGCGAAGAATTTCAAAAGCGTATTGATGCTGCTATTTTGCAGTCTCTTCGTGAAGGCAGGGCCAATCTAGATGTAAACGGAACAGAGCTTCAAAAGCTATCCGCAGACATGGAAGATGCCGCCTTTATGCTTAAAAGCGCAGATTCTGCAACTCGCACGGCTGGATGGAACATGGTTTCTCGCATAAAGCAAGAAGTTGACGCAATAAAAGATGCCATTGATCCGATGCGCGTTCGTATTCGCGAGCAAGAACGGCTTAATGCTCTTGTAGAAAAGGGGCTACTTACACAACAAGACCTAAACCGCTTCAACGATATGCAGCGCCAAAGGGCAATTACCGGGCTGGCCTCGCGTATGCCGCAATCCATGCAGGTCACGCAAAACGCCGTCATGTCTTCTGGTCTAATGGCGGGTGGCGCAGGCCCGCAGCAACTTATCGACATTTCGCGTCGTCAGTTGGCTGCTTTGGAACGCCTTGTAATGATGGAACAACGTGCAAGCGCCGGAGTAAACTAACATGTCAAAAAAAGATAACATCGAAAAGTATCTGGAGCCGGAATATCCCGTCCTTACAAACGACGAATCTACCTACGGCTTTACGTATTCCTACATTGGTCCTGACAAAACGGGCGATGGCGCTGACCCGCTGTTCGTCAACTGCCCGGTAATTGGCGACCTTTGGGACGAATCCGCCACTGATCGTGCCGTAAATAAGCCAGCAGGCATAGAATTACGCGTCCGTTCGGTTAGCTTCACGCCGCGCCTTGGCAACAGCGATTACAGCCGCCTCGTTGTTTCTACCGAGCAACCGCGCTCCGTTGACTCCGGCACCATTGGAAATGCGCCAGCAAAGGTAATTGAAAACGAAACCACGTGGACGATAACCACTCGCACGGCGATTAAACCGCTGATACTGCATCCTGCGTTTTTGCCAGCGGGTGCCAGCGACTTAAGCGTATCTGCCGGAAGCCCTTCGCGCACTGGGTATTCTGACGTTTACGGATGGGAGCTAATGCCCGAATCCGATAAAAAGCGCGCTTACCAGTATTACAAGATAAACGATGACGGCACACAAAGCGGAACGCTAATGACGATTCCAGCTAACACGGGTTCTCTTGCTTATTGCAAGTTGCGCAACGCAGGCGCAGAGTCATTTGAGGCGTTCTATCTTGTGCTGACAAAATCCTCGCTCTATCGCGGTAAGAATATGCCTCCGGTGAATGAAATTGGGCGATATCTTGGCGATAACGTGAAGCCGCCAAGTGCTTCCTTCGTGCCGGATGGCCTAAAATGGGTCAAAACCGGAGATTCTTCGCGCAAGCAAGGTCGAAGCCTAATTTGGCAGCGCGACGAAGAATGGACCGGCGCTCAATACATCCTTTACGATGCTTACAAATTAAATCCGGCAAATATACCACTAGGGTAATCAAAATATTTAACTTTCTACTAAAATGGCTAACTATTCCCTTACTTCTTCCTCTGTTTTTAACGGAGCCGACGCCGCTTATGCTACTTATACCGCAGGCGCGTCGATTTCGGCGGGCCAACCCGTCTATCTGGACGCGGCTGACCTTGATGCGCTAGGCCAACCAAAGGCGAAATTGGCCGATGCCAACGCCGCCACAACCGCCGCCGTGGTCGGTATCGCCGCCAACACCGCCGCCAATAACCAGCCCGTGCGCGTCGTATCGGCTGACTCGGGCTTCACTCACGGGCTTACGGGCGTTGCTGCGGGCGACATCATCATCCTTTCGGCTACGGCTGGCGGTCTCGCCCCTGCCGCAGACATGGCCAGCACCATGTTTCCGGTCGTTTGTATGCTTGCAACGTCCGCAACTAAGGCCAAGGTAGCGATTGCGGTTGGTTTGGCCGCTAAAGCTTAAGAAAACGCAGCCTAAGACAACATGGATAACCTTCCCATACTGCCAGAAGGCGTAAAGCTGCGCGGAGCCGACTTTAATAGGTTGGCCCGTGCGTCAAATGAAGGTCGTGTTGTTGCGGTTGATGGCATGGAAAGCTATGCCTCGGCATCAGGCGTATCCTTATTCAAACGGCAAGGCTTTGAGCCCAAGGTTTATAAAGCAAACCTTTTGCCTTGGCGCATGGATGGCTTTATTGACACTGGCCCCGTTGCCAAGATCCGAGTCGCTCCCGGCATGGTGAACAACTTCATCCCCACCATCGACGGCGCCAGCCTGGTCGCCGTGCCCGCGCCCGCCCTCACCGTCAGCGGAGCGAGCGGCACCATCTACCTCGACGCGACCGTCGACGCCGCCGGCAACATCACTGCCCTCATCATCGCCAACGCGACCGCCATCCCGGCCGACACCTCGACGCAGAAGCGCAAGCTCATCGGCACGTGGACCGCGAGCGGCGGAGCATTCACCAACGTCGCGTCGGTTCTCAACGCGAACCAGACCCTCTACCTCTGCAACGGCACCGCGATCTGGGAGGCCTGATTTATGAGCACCATCGCTGCCCAGTGCCCCGACTGCTGCACCTGCCCGACGTGGACAGTGGAGGGCATGAGTCGCACCAAGTCTAAGTCAAAGTGTGGCTTCCAATACTTTTGGGCAGGCCAAAGCAAATTTTATCTAAAGAGTAAAATATTAGCCGGTGGCTCATTTACTAAAGAATTTTTTGCTTTTACTGGATGCACAGGAAATCTGTGCGATTTTGGGCCACGTAGCAGTCCGATAAAAGAGAGTTGGTCTGCCAGCGGAGAAATAACAATAGATCCAGATACATGCGCGGATGAGGACACTACATCCGCAACGCTAACTCGGTTTTATTGCACTGACCCCAATGACACGACCGTTTACTATAAAAACGGTTTAAGTGCTTTCGTGGCAGTAATGGGCTGGCCTGGCATCTATCGCATCGACACGTATACAGAAAATTCGTGGACCGTAACTGGCGTTGATTGTGTATCAACCTTAGCTATAAGCTATTCCGGATCCTTTACGGAAGAGTATTCGATTGAATACACTACAGACCAACTAAAGAGCCTTACCATCGCTTCGCTGCCGGCATACGGTTCATCTTGGGGTAACTCTAATCCGTCAAGCATCTTAAACCTAACTGCGGAAGGCCACTCGTGCGCAGTTTACCAATCTCGCTACCGCTTCCGCTTCCCCATCCCCGCCGTGGGCTCTGGCAAGTGCTACCGCCTGGCGTGGGTGGAGCGCTTCATCCCGGAGGCCGGCGTCGGCGTCACCTCCGTCGAGGTCATCTCGCGCGGAGTCTACCGTCCCGGCCTGAGCACAAGCGCGGCGGCCTCAGGCAAGACCGCCGCGACCGCCGTGGCCGTCATGTCGTCGGCCGGCGCCGTGGCAGGCATCAGCGTGCTCGTGCCCGGCGACTACCGCCCCGTCGCCACCATCACGGGCGGCGGCGGCACCGGCGGCGCGCTCGATGTCCTCTCGCTCGATCCGGCCACCGGCGGCGTGGACCAGGTGCGGATCACCCCGGGCTCCGGCTACACCAGCGCGCCCACCCTCTCCTTCACCAACGTCACCTCCCCCCGCGTGCGTGCCACCGCCACGCTCACCGTCGACAGCGATCCCGCCTCGCCCACCTACCGCCAGATCACCGGCATCACGTGGACCAACCGCGGCGACTACCGGCCCGCCCTGACTTTTGCCTCGGCGATCAACGGCGGCACGACCGCGACCGCCACCTCGAGCATCAATTCGCTCGGACAGCTCATCGGCGCCACCATCACCGGCGGCGGCAACTACCTGCCCACGCTCGCCTTCAGCGCCGGAGGAGGCACCGGTGCCACCGCCACCGTGGCCATGGACGCCCAAGGCGGAATCGAGACCGTCGCGATGACCGCCTCGGGCAGCGCCTACGCCGCCGCCCCCTCGCTCACCATCACGCCTCGCATCACGGGCCCCATCGCCGCCGTCCTCCACCTCCACCTCGGCACCGAGACCGCTCGGTGCGCCGCGTGGGATGGCGTCACCCCCGCCGGCTACGTCGCCGCCACCGCCTCCACGTGGCCCACCCTGCCCTCCGGATCGCCCGGGTATTTCGAGATCCCGGTGCCGACCTCCGAAGGCACCACCACCATCGCCAATGTCCGCGCCTTCTGCGATTGCTCCGCCTGCCCCTAGCCTGCCCCGAGGCATCCGCCACGGGCGCGAGGTGATGTGCCTCGAGTGCCCCACGCCCTGCGCGCGGCAGCTCGACGAGACGCACCACGCCGATCCCTGCGCAGTTTGCCCTTTAGTGAAGCCTCGCTGGCTTGCATTGACTGCATGCGGAGAAATTAATCCGTCAAACGCCGCCCCGAATCGGCTGCGCGGGCTAGGCGATGTCGTTGCACTGGTTGCAGACCCTATCGCTAAAGCAATCGGCTTCGATAAAGCGAAATGCGGTTGCGCGAAACGCCAAGAAATGCTTAATCGCGCCGTTCCTTTCATTCGTGAACGCGCTCCCCTCTCTTGATTCCGCCTACCCCGCCGACATCGCAAAGCGCGCAGCCGTAAACTGGCGGCACACAAACCTCGTCGTTTGCCCTAAATGCTTCGGGCCTGCGCTTGTCGGCTGGCTAGACGAGGAGCCGGTTGCGTTCACTTGCCATCGTTGCGGGCCGATTTTTGAGCACATTGCTAGCGGCGGCAAAGACTAGGTTGAGAACAGTTATCTTTTAGGTTAAGTCTCTGAAAAGGCGGTTTGCCCGTTGGCGCATACTCCACCCTTATCGGGCAGAGTAGCGGTATCAGGCTAAGTCTGAAAAGCTCGGAAGCCTCGTCGTATGCCGTCCCGGTTGGCCGCGCTGGTTATGCTCTGTGCCCGCGTTGTTCGTTAGGGCTGTGGTGAGGGAGTTGGTTTCGCACCAACGCCACTGTCCAGCCAAGGGTTCCGTTTCATCGGCTGCGGAGCTTATCCCGCTCGGCATGTCGGATTACCTTAGCTGACGGGATGGTTTCTGATCCCTCGCCGCAGCCATAAAGAACGCCAACCGGCATCCACCACGCCCGCAAGCAGCGTCGCAAGATTAAGACCGTTTCGGGTGAGTCGCGGTCGCCAGTCTGTCTTGCCGATCATGGCTTATTAGGCCGCATCGGCGCGAGTTAGTGACTTCCCCGCTTGTCTCCATCGCATACTTCGCGCTTAGGCTCTAGGAAACAGAAAGCCCACCTAGGGGTGCAAGCTAGATGGGCTCTCAATAACTGACGAAAAATGTTGCGAACGGTCACTGAGAGACGCCTCACAGTTGCACCCGTTCGGCTAGGTAACGACAAAGGCAGCATTTTCGCCGCCGTCAACAACTTTCTCACAAAAAAGAAAGCCGCGCCGGGAAACACGAAAAACCCGACGCGGCCACCTATTAACACTTCAACGAACGCATGCCGGGAACCACTCCGGCGCGCAAAACCTATTGCGTCCACTTTATCCGTCAAGCACTTTGACGCTATGCCTTCCGTTCCGCCTTCGCTTTTCTCGCGCCCATCCGCCGCAGCCCGCACGCCCGACTTTCGCCCCGATTCCCACATTCGCGGCTATGACCACCGTTGGCGCAAATACGCCAAGAACTTCCTCGCCCAGCATCCGCTCTGCGTTCGCTGCTTGTCGCTTGACCGGACTACGCTGGCGACATGCGTTGACCACATCATTCCCGTAACCGAAGCAGGACAATCAGATCCCAATTTCTGGCGACGCGAAAATCACCAGCCGCTTTGCGTGCGATGCCACGCCAAAAAGACCGCGCAGGACCGCGCACAAGGGCTTACTCGCTAGGCAAATTGTGCCTAGTGGTCGTTTTTGACCACTTTTGCACCTTGTCAAAGGGGTCTTTCTAAAAACTAGCTGTGTTTTTTTAAAGAC
>ERZ869925.373-NODE-373-length-34526-cov-21.950393_pt1 | contig 34526 bp, 17 predicted proteins | sample MGYA00579311_ERZ869925 | MGnify/ENA primary metagenome ERZ869925 (study PRJEB32216, sample SAMN09231817) | wastewater metagenome | place: USA: Maryland | collected 2016-07-30 | study: EMG produced TPA metagenomics assembly of the PRJNA472060 data set (Reclaimed...
TATTGGGAAATCCATTGGCGCAATCCCGGTTTTTAGCTTCCGGTTTTAAAAAGGAGATTGGTGCGTTTGTTAAGGATCTTTCTCTTGAAGGGCTGCAAAAAATGGGCAAGACTGAGTTTAAGGAAAAACTCAAAAACATTGGACTGGAAGCATTGAAGGGTGTTGGCCGTGGTGCAGTTGAGGCAAGCGGTGAAGCGAATGAGGAATATGTGAATGAATGGGCAAGTGGGCTTACGCAAATGGTATTTAATCCGGATTATACCAATATTTCAAAAATCAGTGATCAGGCAAATCAAACATGGGTAGAAACTTTTGCAAGTATGGCTTTCATGCCCGGCGCTGGTGTGGTAAAAGGTATAAAGAGTGGGCTGGGTAATAAAAATGGACAGGATGCGATCACCTTTTTGGCACAAAACCGTTCCGATGCTATTGATAATATCTATGAGTCTTTGAATGTAGGTGAGTTGAGCCAAGAAGAAGCAAATCAAAAGATACACCTGGTAAATGTAGCAGGTATGGCCTATGACCAAACCAACAAGGCCGCCACCCTGAATGAATTACTTTCCGGCAAACGTATATCCAAGGCAGATCATGCTTTTGTTACTATGGCAAGAGCAAATGAAATCCAATTGGATAACCAAATAAAGGAATCGCAGGCCAACGGTGACACCGCTCATGTATCTATGTTGGAAGCGATTAAAAAGGATTATGTTTCTATGCGCGAGGCAGTGTTGAGTAGTCAAATGTTTATTGACCCTGTTACCGGTATTCCAGCCGTTCCGCAGGTGCCACCAAGTCCTGCCCCGCAGCCAAGCGCCGAAGAATCCCCACAGGCGGCCCCCGCTCCCCTTACAGAAGATGAAAAAAAGGATTGGAATGAATTAAGCCTGGAAGAAAAGAGAAAGTTGGCTATCGCCAACCTACCTGCCGAGGAAGTGGAAAATTTGGAAGAGGCGGAGATTGCAAGGATTGCAGATGAAAACGCCAAATATCTTCTTGCAAAAATGCGGGGGCAGGACATTTCAAGAACGGTGGAGTTAAAACCAGAAACCACAGTTGTTAAGCCCGACGTTGAACAGGTATCAGACAATCGTGTGCCGCCGTCTCCATTGGGACAGCAGGAGAAAAAGGATTGGGCAGCATTGAGTCTGGAAGATAAAAGAAAACTTGCTATCGCTAACCTCCCTGCAGAGGAAACAGAAAATAAAGAAGAACAGGAAATATCTGCCATAGCCGATGAAAATGCTAAGTATCTTCTTGCACGTATGCGTGGAGAAAATATCTCACGTCCCGTAAATCTTCCAATTGAAAAGGAAAAGCCACCAGTTCAGCACAATGTCGCTGAGGCTAAGGCTGTGCCAAAGGTTAGCAAGGTAAAGGCGATTAATCCTGATCACGCCAAAACATTCGAAACTCTTAAAGATGATATCAATGATAACTGGCTGGAACCTCAGAACGCAAGGCTAAGAAAACTATTTGACCAGGTACCATTTGCTGATTTCCAAAAAGAATACGACGCAGTTAAGGATGAATATTTTAAAAAAATTGGAGAAGCTGCAAAAATTGCCGCTACACCAAAAGCTGAGAAACTAATCACTGAAAATCAACAAACAACCTCTACTAAACCCCCAACGGTAGAAAACAACCCCACAGAATTATGGAGAATTACCAGAAGCGAATATGAAGCAACACCTGGTTTCAAAAAATACTATGGGAAATTAGAGGGCGATAATAAAAATGCCGCTTTGTCTGTACATACAGTAGAGGTAGAGGATGCTATAAAAGAAGGGTATTTCGAAGTAGCTATTAAGGACAACACTTTAACACCTGAGAAAGTAAAAGATATTATAGAAAGTGCTGGTTTAGAAATTCCGAAAGAAATTTTAAATGTTTCTTCATCAATTAAAAATACACAAAATGAAAGACTACAAGAACGACAATCCTCCAAAGAAGGGGAACCCGAAGGCGAACGGTCCAGCGGTGATAAAGGCGACGGAACATCCGCGGATATCACCGGGGACGACAACAACCAGTCCGGGAACAAAAAAGGATTAAAAGGCGACGGTGCGGGGGCGGATAGTGTCCCCGCACCTAAAACCATTGGTGCAACCAATCCTTTGCAAAAAATAGTTGAGGATTACGATAATTCTGAAAAGGACACTTTTGATGATTTTGTAAATAATATAGAGGAGTATGCTATTGAAAATGATATTTCAGAGTTGCTTCAAGCTGTTGAGGATTATCGTAAAGATCAGGAAGATGATCGCCGCTTAAAAGGAAGAGGAGACATGGATCAGGCTGAGACCAGGTTTATGACAGCAGTGGTCCAATATGATATTAGTTCAAATCAAAATACAGGAAATGAAAAAGATAACGAAGCACCAGACCTTAAAGCTATTGAGGACCAAGCAGCGGATGCAGAAGCTAAAGGAGAGGATGCAAAAACCGAAGGAGACAAGCAAGCAGTCATAGCAGCAGCCGATGCGGTTATAGATGCAGTGGATACCATTCTTGCCGGAACTCCTGAGCAGCAGGCAAGAACCAAAGGTGAAAAGGTAGTGAACGGTACTGTTGTTAAAAGACAGAACGTTGTTCCGGCAGCCTTGGGTAAGCCTGTTGAAATCTTATTTTCAAAAACAGAAAAGCAGCCGGGTAAATATGCAGTTATTGATTTGCCATATTTGCAGCCCAGCCATAAGAGCGGAGTTGTAAATGAAAAACACTTCATACCGGAAGCGCAGCCCCGCGATCGCGGGGGTCTGAAAGTTCTGCAGAACGAGGCCAAAGCAAAAGCGGACAATTTGGATCCCAACCAGCTTGCCGATAATAACATCGCTTATTTTGGTAGCCCCATTGTAAATGCCAGGGGCGAAGTGATACAAGGTAACGGGCGTGCTGAGGCGATTGATTATTATTACAACAACAATTCCGATGATACCAAAGGTTACCGGAAGATGGTATTGGCCAAGGCTGCGGAATTGGGTATCAGTCCTGCGGAAGTTGAGGCAATGCAAAACCCTGTTCTTGTTCGTATGGTGGATGTTTCCGACGAAGAAGCTATTTTATTGGGGAACCACACTTCTTCTGAACTTGAAGATGTAAAACAAAAGAATGCTGATGTAAAAGCCGCGCTCGGGAAAGTAAAACAATCAGACCTGATAGCCTTGTCAGGACTTGTTAGTAGTCGTATTGGTGATGAAAACACGTTGAAGGGCGCTATTCGTGAAAACGCAAAAGCTATACTGGATCTGTTGATGAATGCCGGTATCCTGAGAGCAGATAACAGGGAGCAATATTTATCACAGGAGGGAGTAACGCCAGAAGGTATTGAGGCTGCTTACAATATTGTGCGTGAACTTTTGTTTGAAGGTGGCGCAAATGATTTACCAGGGAAGTTTGATAATCTTCCCCAATTGCAAAGGGAAGCTATTGAAAAAACCATCCCCGCTATTCTTGGCAACAGGGAACTAAAAGAGCATATTCAAAAGGCTATTGAAATCCTTCATGAAAAAAATGAAAGTGGTATACCTTCTTTTGGTACATGGGAAAGGCAGATGGATATGTTCAAAGGTGGCCAGACGCCGATTGATACATACGGACGCGAAGATCTTGCACTTGCAAAGAAACTTGATCAGGCAAAAAATCAAAAAGAGATTGCTACCACGATTAAGGCAATGGCAGAAGATATGTCTGGCGCTCCCGCCAGTTTGTTCGATCCAGAAAAACCACCTATGCCTTTTAAAGATGCTTTGATCAAAAACGGCATACTTACTGAAAAACAAACGGAAAAACAGAATGAACCAACACCGACAGAAGTTAAATATAATGTGGGTGATTATGTAGGATTTTCTACGCCATCGGTTGTATACGAAAATGGCCAACCAAAAACTATACAATCAAAATTAAGAGGTAAGGTCATTGAAATAAAATCTAATGGCGATTTATATTTAAGAGTTGCGGAAAGGGGGTATTTTACTATAAAGCAAAGTGAAGTATTGACGGAACCGGTAATACAACCAGAGCAGAAACCGAAATCAGAAAAACCAAAGGTTGAATATGCGCACCCCATATTAAAGAATTTGTCCGATTTGTACGATGCTGCAACCGATGATTTTAACCGTGATCGTGTTGCTCGTGAGTTAGCCGTGTCTCTATCAGGGGACAGCAATAAAAAGTTGCGCCAGGAAATAATGACCGCTTTAACTGGTGTTAAAACACCTATTTCAAAAAGCGGCATGAGTGCCATTGAAGAACAGTTTGAGAAATGGATTTCAGAAAACAAGACTGTACAGCCCAAGCAGGAAACAGCACCACCACCCACTAAGCATCAAATCAGGAAACAGCATATAAATGAAAAGCTGAAAAAGACAAAGGGAGATATTGACGATGCTTGGAAGGATTTTGAAAAAGGTGATAACCTGCTTACTTCTGGCGGACTCGACCCTAAAAAGATTGAAGCCGGAACTAAACTTATAGGTTTATATATCAAAGCTGGGGTGTATAAATTTATAGATATTGCCACTGATGCGTATGAGCGTTATGGTGAAAAATTGAAGGATCTTTTTACCGAACTTAAAGCGGTGTATTCCGCTTATTATAATACACAGGCCAGTGATGAAGAAGCTGAGCAGATGGACGCTAACATACGGTCTGTGACATTTGATGACATTAAAAACGACAACGATGTATCTGATCAATCAGGAAGTAGCGAATCAAATCGCGGAAACTCAAACAATGCTCTATCCGGAAATGAAAAAACTGTTTCAGGCAAACGAAAAACAGGCAGAAAAGATAGAAACACGAATGCGCAAGGAGATAGCACAGAAAGCGGGGAGCCAAGTGGCGAGATCAATGGTAGCGTATTCTCCCCTGCTATTGGAGAACCTGGCGATCAGCAATTACCTCCGCCAGTTACAGGATTACAGTCTGAGGACGGAAATGCCGGAGTTGTTGACGGCAGAGGAAACAGCGTTGATGGCACAACGGGACTTCCGGCTGACCAAACAAGAAACAATGACGCTGATAAAAATGCTGCGGCAAGCGCAGGGAACTTTGCAGAGAGAACCGCAGCCCGCTTAGTATTGCAGAAGGAGGCAAATGCACGCGGCATCCCTGTTAAGTTAATGGACCGGGATAATATTTCCGAAAGCGTTCCTTTCCTGTTCCCTGAGCAGCAGGATGATGTATTTAAAGCTGAAAAAAGGTTTTACGGCGAAAACCCTGGTAAGGGAATGATGTTTACCAACGGCACCGGTACCGGTAAAACATTCACCGGTTTGGGTATTGCCAAAAGAATGGTTGACCGGGGAAAAAGGAATATTCTTATAGTTACGCCTTCGCAGGAAAAAGTTAATGATTGGGCGAACGATGGTAAAAATTTGGGGTTAAATATTGTCCCAATTGAAAATACCAAAGATGGCGGTAAAGAACAGGCTGTAACAACATTTGCGACTTTCCGGCAGAACGAAGAATTATTGAAGCGTGATTGGGATATGATCATCTATGATGAAAGTCATAGGATAATGGAAAGCAATAAGGGAGAATCTTCCAACACCACATTGCTGCATTATGAAATGAGTAATAAAAATCCAGATACCGCCTTTTATCGGATTAGCAGTGTTCATCCTACTTGGAAAAAATATAAAGAAGTTTCCCAATTGTATAGGGAAGCAAATGCCTCATTAAATGATGATACTGCACTTAATCCGGAACAAACGCAAAAGGACGTTGAGAAGTATAGAAAGCAACTTGAAGATTTAGACGCACAAAAGGAATTGCTAACACCTTCTCTGCGTGCTCGGGCTGAACGTGCTGCAGCAAATACCAAAACTGTTTTTCTTTCTGCTACGCCTTTCAAAATGCACTTTAATCTTCGCTATGCGAATGGATATTTATTTGATTGGGGTGGAGAAACGATAACAAATGATCGCGGAAGCCGGGTAGATCCTGAAAGCAGGTTTTATCTTGAAAATTTCGGAAGTGCATATGAATGGAAATATCATCGCTTGCAAACTAAAACTGATGCATTGCCGGAAGCAATCGCCATGCAGGAAATTGAATTTTCAGAGAAATTAATGAAACAAGGCTCTTTGAGTGGCCGCGCAATTGTTTCAGATAAAGATTATTCGAGAGAGTTTCCCATAGTAGCCGGTTCTGGTTCTAATACTTTTAATTCAGAATTGTTTAACCGGGGTTTTGGAAGCATATACGAATATGAGAAAAATGAGTTTTCGGATTTACGCGATGCCGCACATAAAATATTTTTCAACTATAACTATACCACACAGCTATTCGAGGCATTAAAAACCTCTATGGCTATAAAGAGAATACGGCAGCATTTGGATTTGGGCAGAAAGGTTGTTTTATTTCATCGCCGGCGACAGGCAAATGTAAGCCCACCGTTTGCCAGAATACTGGACCAAACATTTGTAAACGCCACTGCCAAAAAAGCTGAGGGGTTAGCGACAGCTGCATTGTATGGGCAAACCGATGCTATACCTAAGATAAATGAGGAGTACGATAAAACTATTGAGCAGATTGAAAAGTTTAAAGAGCGGTTCGCAGAGCTTTTGGAATACGAGCAAACGTTAAATTATTCTTCCGCTGTTGACCAAATAAAAAATGCTTTCCCTGATACTGCCGTTTTTGTAAATGGTGATGTTACAAAAAAGAACAAATCAAAATCTATCAAGGATTTTAATACGGATGGTAGCGAAAAGGATATCATCTTGGTGCAGGAAGAATCCGGGAAGGAAGGTATTTCATTGCATGACACTTCCGGGCAGCACCAGCGGGTTATTATAAGTCTGAGTATGCCAAACAGCACTATTACTGCATTGCAAATAGAAGGTAGGATATTCCGGCTGGGGCAGGAGAGCGATGCGATTTTTGAATATCTTTTGCTGGGTCTTGATCTTGAAACAGCATATTTCGGACAGAATTTCAATAAGAAGCTAAGCACAACAGAAAATTTAGCCGTTGGCGGCGCTGCCAGAGATTTAATAAGATCATTCGCAGAAGGTGTTTTATTCAATGCTCATACCGATGCTCCCAATACTGAACAAGGGAAGGGTGGTAAAGGATTTGATAAAATGGAGGCCAGTGTAACTACTGAGTACCAAAAAGCACGGCTGGTATACAGTACCAACCAAACAATGCGCGGGAAAAGAGATCAACGGGCTGGGGTTGATTATTTTGCTACTCCCGAACCATTGGGGCAAAAGATGATGGAATGGGCGATGTTATCTTCCGGTGATCATGTTCTGGAACCAAGTGCAGGGCATGGAGCGATAGCGATGTGGGCTCCAACTTCCGCAGCACTTACCGCTATTGAACCAGCGTTTGATCTTTATTCAAAACTATCCGGACGTGCGGGGGGAAGCAGCAAAAAAGTGCTGAATCAAAGGTTTGAAGATTTCAACTTGATAAATAAGTTCAGCGCGGTGGTAATGAACCCGCCATTTGGTAGCGGGGGTAAAACTGCCATCGATCATATAGAAAAGGCTTTCCGGCATCTTAGTGATGGTGGTAGAATTATTGCACTCATTCCGAACGGCCCCGCTATGGACAAGAGGATTGATAGTTTCCTGTATGGCAAAAATGAAAAGGGAATACAAAATAATCCATCCGCATATTTAAGGAAAACAATCATATTGCCGAATGTTACTTTCCAGCAAGCTGGCACCGCTGTAAACACAAAGGTGTTGATTATAGACAAGGTTTCAGATATTAAGAATGCAGAGAACCCGGAAATGATAGGCCAACAGTCTGTAAATGATTTAAGCTATGTAGACAATATCAACGATTTCTTTGATAACCTTGAAGATGTTGGCGCTCCTGGCCGTATAAGGATGAAGGAAAGTAAACAAACAAGCGTTTCTCTTTCTGATCTTACTAAAAGCCGTGACGCCGTTATTCCTTCTACTACAGAAGCGAAACCAGAAGAACAGCCGCAGGTGTTACGGGTTAATCCTGTTACAGAATACACGCATACCAAAACAGGAGAAACTTTGTATTTCGCCAAACCAGCTATAAAACTGGAAAATGATTTTAAAACCCTGTTGAGGGTGGCCAAGAGAAATGCTGGCTACTATGCGCGGTTTGTTCATGGCTTTCTATTCCCAAAAAAGGCGGATGCAGAAAAATTTGTAAGAGAAGCAAACCAGGAAACACTTTCGGATGCAGACGTAAGCAATGGGGCATTGCAAGGTGGTAAAGGTGAAATAAAAGATTATATAGCAACAGCGAAATCCGTTCTTTCTATGCTCTATCCTAATGCTTCACTTGAAGTTTTTACGGATTCCAGAGAGTATAAACAAGCAGGTGGCATACCTGATACCCGTGGCACTGCAAAGATGAATAAAAACGGCCAGCACCGCATATTATTAAATCTCCCCGTTATAGCCGAAACCAATAGCAGTAAAACAGCTTTTCACGAAGTAATTCACCCTATTGTATATGATGTATTTGGAACTGATAGCGCCAAACTTGCACCCATATGGAACCAGCTTTCCGCTACTATGCAACGTGTCCCTGGAATGGAGCGCGTGTATGATCATGTGGCGCAGTATTCGGTAGATAAAATGCCAGCGGAAGGTATTACAGAGTTTCTTACGCAGGTTGCTGCCGGCAACATTGATATAACAGATGTTCCCAAGTCAACCGTAAATAAAATAATCGATCTTGTAAATAGGCTTTTTTCTGCGCTTGGCATCAACTTTCAAATAAGTTCTGTTAAGGATTTTGCTCAAATTGCGGCGGATATCAAGGACGCCTTTGACGGCACAAGCGATGCCATCAAGGAAGCGCTTAAAGGTAAAAGCAACATTGACGATTTCATAACTGCTCAGGAAAGAATATTAGCCGATGCCGATAAGCCCCGCATTCGGGTGGTAGTCGGAAGAAATGATACAGAAGAAGCGGCAAATGATTTACTGGATCGCCTCGTCACAAATATTGTTGGTGCGGACGAAATACAATACTATTTGAGCGGCGATACTACCAGGAAGTACACAGGAGAAGATCCAACCAATCCGCAGGAGTATATTACAACGAACATGCAAAAGGCTTTTGATGAAGGAGAAAATATTATTAATCAGGCAAAGCAGATTTATGGGCCCCGCGATTACGTCCCCCGCCTTCTTGCATATTTAAGGACTACTAAAAAAAGTCAAGCGGCAAAATCATTGTTATTTGTAAGTCTTGCCAATGATCTTCATGTTCAAAAAGTAAATGACAGTTCCCGGTATGAAGAAATAACCAAACTACAATATGCGGTCAATACTGCCCGTCAGGAATTTTTGCATGATACTTCCGTAGCGCTGAGATTAAGCCAACTGCAGAACCTTTTATTGTACGGAAATAACCCTGCTTTCATAGGTGATAGGCTCCTTAGTCCTAATGAGATTGAACAGAAAACGGATTTGGAAGAATCGGTGCAGGTGAATGACGATGTTGTAAATGCTGAACAGGATGCTATTGATGCTGCGAATGATGAATTGCTGGCACAATTGGAAGCCGAGGAAGCGCGTATTATAGAAGAAGAAAAAGCCAAGGCAGCCGAGGAAGAAAAAAATAAACGTACCAAGACTCCAAAAGATCAGTGGAAATCGACAGCAGCCGGCAGCAAGAATTTAAACGATAAATTGCAGGCTATCCGGGATAAAATGAATAAACTTAACTGTAAGTAATGGCAAACTTAGGATGTTTGATAAAAGATACGGATTTGATAAACGATATCAAAGATGTAATGCGGGATTTGGCAGGTATAGCTATTGATAATGGCAGCCAGTTTACAGTCGCTGCCGCCTATAATTATTTGCGCAGTAATGGTGTTGAAATTGATGTGGAGAGTGTGGCCAGTATGTATGAAGATACATTCGATTTACATGATGGCAATTTCAACTCTCAGGATGAAGTAGATGATATTTCCGGTCGGTCATTTAATGATACCCTGAACAATCTTTTAAAAATGCAACCGCGGCTTACTCAGGAGCAAATAGGAAACCTTTCCCCTGGTAAACAGGTGGCCGCAAATATGGCTACCATTTTTAGAAATGCCAATGTTACTGATGTAAAAACTCAAACAGTGATGAAGATGTTTGAGAAGATGATGAAAAAAGCAGCACTGGCGGCGATAAATAAAAGTGCTCTTCCTGAAAAGGCAGAAATGCCAAAAAAAACATTTTCAGAAATAATAGATGCAGCTTTCGATTTGGATAACCAGGGTTACCGCACTTTAAGTGGTTCAATGAATAGCGCCGAACATGTGTACAACGAATTTCAGGAAGAAGTTAAAAAATATCTTTCTGAATTGGTAAATAATGGTGCAGATCCTGCCAGGGTTGCACAGTTTGCGTCCTTTGCTGAAAATTTCATTCGTAAGGGATATAGTTTGTTGCTTTCCAAAAAAGAAATGAAGGATGTGGTAACGGATGCCCTGATCGATGCTGGATTTTCACGAGAGGTAACCAGAAACGGTGTGCAAACAAAAGCATTGGACTGGAAGAAGTTAACCGGCGCGGTTGGTTCCAGTACTTACCTGCGGGACAATGTAGAAAAAGTTTTTGAACGCCTTGGATATAGCCCTGAACAGGTAGACCGGATTAGCGAAGCCTTGGAAAACCAGTATATTGATCTGAGAGCAAACATTATCAAGAAATCAAAAGAGGAATTGGCCCGACAGCAGGCAAAACCACTAAAAGAATTGAATCGCCGTAATAAATTACAGGCGCACAGGCAAGCTATTAATTCCAGACGATTGGCTGAGTTATATACCTATGGTTTATTCGATGCTACGCCAAATACTTATGAGCAAGTGCTGAACAGTCTGTTTGGAATGAGTGATTTTGATTTGCAAACATTTGGGAAATTAAAAGTTCTTTCCAAGTCTTTACAAACACTTTATAATTTAAAAATTGATGATACGCCATTAGCAGAGGTTCAATTAAAGAGCGCCATCAAAGAAGTAAATGAACAGATAGGCCAGTTATTACGTGATAGTTCAAATAGCCATTCTACTCTTTTGAAAATGTCTCGAACAGTTCAATCGGTTTTGGATGCGTCTTTCCGTTTTCTTTTAACTGGTATAAAAAACATGGGCCTGCAGAACCCGCTTAGCGGTAAAGAGGCGCAGATCACCGCTTTGATTCAATCGCAGATGCGTGGTGATATGACGCCAGAATTAAAGAAGCAGAACCGTTTTATCATGCGTTCTGTATTCCGCGATATGGCATTAAATGGTGGTATTCATTTTGGCGATGTAAATACGAATTTTATTAACCGTGGCCGGCTTGATGAAATGATAAATAACCTGAGTGACAACCAAATATATCATGCCATAGTAGGTACATTGATTGGTCGCACTGGATTGGACGCAATGGATAGCAAGTACAAAGCAAGTATTACACAAACGTACCTGGTACATAACCTGCTGAAAGTTCTTACAAACCCGAGAAAGGATTTAAAGACAGGTACAGCGTTGGCAGCCATGAGCAAGGAGGATGCCATGCGGTATGTTTCGGAAAATTTAACTGGCCAAAGTTATGCGGATGCTCAGCGCATGGCACTTGACACGATTACAAAAATTAATGCTGAGGCTGGTAAGCAGGTATTAAGTCCCAATAAATACTTTGTAAACAGGTTCGCTGATGATATTGTCAAAGGCCAACTTATCGCCAACGGTAAAATCACTCAGGAGCAATTGGATGCGGCATTTGATAGCGCTTACAAAGCTGCTGGCAGGGATTTGGGGCATGTACCCAATAATCCTCTTTCCCTGGTAATAAATTTAGGCGGAAACTATTTCCAAAATCAACTGGATAAATCCATAAAAAATAAGAATTACAATGCTGCAGCCATGAACACCATGGCGCAAATATTTTTCAGAAATTTTATGAACCCATTTGTAGGTGGTGCAACCAACTGGATAACATTAAAAGCGGAAAAGGCGGGGTTGGGATTGGTTACAGGGCCACTTTCATTGAAGTTTCGCCGTGGAGGTAAAATTGATATGATGAGTGAATCAGGCATGCAATCCCTTTCTGACAATATGTATAAAGATCAGCGGGCATGGAATAAGATCTATCGGGGGGCAGTGGGTGCAGCCAGTTCTGCCATATTGTACGGGGTGATATGGGCATCATTAGGAGGCATATTCGGTGGCGATGATGATAAAGAGCGCAGGCGTCGTTTTAATCGTTGGCGGTCCGATAATCGCTGGGCAAGTAAGTATATGGATGAATTTACCCCTGACTGGATATTGGCGCAGATGGCCGCAGAAAACGACAAACTGGCTCCGTATGTTGTAAATTATATGTCTTGGAATGATAATTACAGCAGCACTGCGCACTTTATCAATTACCTGTATGACCGGGATAAAGGAAAATATGATCTTGCTAAGGGGGAATTGGGAACTGCGATCGGAAGTAAGATAAATTTACCCATACCCGCTTGGCGACTTGTTAAGGATATTGTAGAACTTGAAAAAGGATTATCTGGCCACCCGGCTCATTATGATTTTTCACCTTCTAAAAGCCTGGGAGAAGGATTTTTTAAATACGGCTTTTTGGAAGCCATTGGAGCAGTTAACAAAAAACCAGAACCAGCACCCGTAGCACCGCGTAAAGTAAACATAAACGATTATTAGTGGTACACCCTTACAACGACATCATAGCAAATCCTGACTTTGACCAGGAATACATTAGCCGCATCAATCTGGCGGACATTTTTACGCCCATTTTCGAGGAATATAAAGAAGATATTATTACGGCAAGAAAGGTGATACTTTTTATCCTTTACGGCTATAGTATAGACAGCCAAATGTTAAGTATTGGCGGGAATAATTGGGGGAAGGTTTCAAATGATATTTGCGAAAAGGTAGGTTTGCCGGCAGAATTATATAATCAGGGAATTTTGCTGGGGAACGTAGTAGTTCGAACAGCCATCCAGAAATGGCTTGAATTTCAAAATGACGAACACTGGAAAAATTACATAACCTGCCGGGATCTTCGTTACGAAATGCTATCTTCCGCACTCTCCCCTATAAAAACCGCCAGCGATGAAATCAATTATGAACAGAAAATGAAAAATGCTATTCATGCAAAAACATTGTTGGGGATGATGAATGAAGAAATGGAGAATTTCATTCAAAACCATCCAAAACTTAAATCTTCTGCAGAAGCATTAAACAGAACAAATAAATCAAATAGGTTCACCAGAGGCCCCGGAGATTATGCATATAAGCCAGGATAAATATTTACAGATAGCTGATCATTACGTTATGCTTCCGACACTTCCGCAGAAGTCGGAAATCCTTTTTATAAATGAAAAGAAGGTTGATTCCTACTGGCAGCGTGATAAGGTTATTCAGCAGTATCCGCAGATTTGGTTTGACTTTATACCGAACTATACAAAGATGTGGCAAACGGCCACTCTTTATAACCAGGATGGGTTACTTATAACGCTGAGCGAATCCGACTCCAATACAATTGACAGGATCTATCAGCAGGAGACGTACAGAAGATTGAACGGGGTGTGGTTTAAAAATGCAGACAAAATAACATGGATTACTGGTGATCATTATTTTTTCTTAATGTATGGAAGGATGCAGCGGCATGATAACCGAGGCTCATTTGCTGACTATCGGAAATTCCAGAGCGATTATTTTTACCTTGTTCACCATGCCCGCGTGTCTCCATATATATTGGGGTTGTTCTGTTCAAAACCAAAAAAAACCGGTATTACAAATGCACATTGGAGCGGAGTATATCTTAACAGGTCAACGGTAATAAAAAACCAGAACCTGGGGTACATGAATATTAACCAGGAACAGGCAGCAAAGACTTTTAATGATTACTTCATGTATTCGTATAACGGCCTGATCTCTCCGTTAAAGCCAAAATTCAAAACCAAATCTGAAAATAATGGTTCCATCGTTTTTGCGGCCAGTTATCGCAACTCCAAGCAGATTATACGGCCAAATTCGGAAGATGAAAGCGAATTAAATTCGAGTGTATTTTGTGTTCCTACAAAAGCCAAAGCGTTTGACGTTGCGGTAATGAATGATATCACCTTTGATGAGCCAACCAAGTACCTTCAAAATTTCGGTGAAATATGGCGTACTAATAAAGAAGCTGTGAAGATCCAGAAGAAGTTTAATGGTCGGGCATGGCTTTTCAACTATACTCCGGAAGAAGATTCTGAGTCTTTTTTGGAAGCCCGGAAAGTTTTCAAAGATTCCGAGTTAAAAACTATCGTTCCAAATACTGATAACCAAACAACTTCCGGACTGATTAATTTTCATATACCTGCTTATGCGGCATGGGAAGGCGCCTTCGATAAATATGGGTATTGTGATGAAGAAAAAGCGCGGAAAGAAAATCAAAAAGAGCGTGACAAAGCAGGGAATGATAAACGTGCACTGCAGGCCATAATACGCCAATACGCGAATGATAAAAGGGAAGCCTGGGGAACTGGTGGTATCAGCAGTGTGTTCGATCCTATCCGAATGGGAGAACTTATTTATGATCTTGACGAGTTATTGCGTACCGGTAAAATATATGAGCAGGGGCAACTTTTATGGAAGAACCCTTTATGGGAAGTAGGTAAGAAGGATAAACGCCCAAAAGGACAATTTGGTGATGGAGTTAAGTATGTGCCTTTAACGAAGGATGATTTATTAACCATGTCCAAGGCGGAAATTCTTGAAAAAGGACGGCTGCGCTCTTATGAACCTGTTTTACCCGCAAATGTCAATCGTGCACTTAGGTATGGGAAAGATGAATATGGCAATTTATTACCCCCGCCGAAGTTTGACACGGTAGGTGCAATAGATCCTACTGATTTTAGAAATACAGAAAACGTGGAAGATGGCAGCTTTGACGCCATGTACAGTATGCCATTGCATGATGAAATAAAGAATGTTTTGAACCGAAGGCCCGTAACAAAGGTGCTGGGGTTTGAATACCTATTCCGGCCAGAGAATCCAGAAGAATTTTACCAAGATGTTGTGAAGTTCATTATATACACGGGTGGACTATTTATAGTGGAGGCTAATAATGGATGGCTGGCCACGCGGCTGGAAGATGAAGGTTTGGGGCACTACATGCTTTGGCGCAATAAAAAAGGTGTTTTGTGTAAATACACCGCCAACCACGCCAAAATAGATCGGGACGAATTTCCTTTAAAACATATCAGCACTCAGAAAAATCAGGCAACAGATACTGTTTCCGACTTTGTTCTACTAATTAAAAATTACCTGCAACCTGGCAACCCCGCATTTAACGAAATAGATTACGGAAAATTGATCAAATCAATGAGACTATTGGAGCAGTTGAAAGATGTGGATTTGTCAAATACCAAACGATTTGACTGCTTTATGGCATTCGGGTACCTGCTCATGTGTCACGAGGCTTACTTAGCCCTGTTGCTTGCGCCAGCAGACGACCATATGTATCAGGCGTCTCAGATACAGGTTGTAGCCAATGCTCTCTTTAATAATTTTTAATATACTTTTGGTAAATGGCCGCTCAAAAACTCATACCAACAAAAATAAATCTGGACTTGGCGCCAGAATATTTTGACGGCTCTACGGCCAAATTCATTAAAAACCTTACCGAAGAAGTAGGAGCAACAAATGAAAACAGCGGCGCTACAGAAGGTGGTAATACCAGAAAACAGAAGCCAAACCAGTCCAATGAATTATATGTTTTTGTCCCATTGCCGGCAGGAAATAATCTTAAGATAGGAGGTTTTACCAGCAACGAGACAAATGAAGTTTTTGTTTGTATTCATAATTCAAATAAAAACCATTTAGTCTACCGCATTAATGGGAGTTCACGCACCGCCAATATAGTTTACCAAGGTCCAGAATTAAACTTCATCCTCAGCCCGGAAAACTTCATTGGAATTAGCAATGCATGGTTAGAGGTAATTTATCTGACCGACCCGGCCACTGGTGCAAAGGTTAGGCGCACATTCCTGTTTATCACGGACGGGAAAAACTACCAGCGTCAAATAGCGGTAGAGGACAGTATCGCTACCAGCAGTTTTAACAAGGATTTGTTCGGATACTTCCAGGGAGATTACGAAAAAGAAACATTGATTAACATGGGGCTTCCAACCCCAAAAGATTGTATCGAAGTAACTGAGGTGACGAGAACTGTGGAAGATTACGGGCAGATAAATACCCTGCTATTTAATACATGGCAGTTTCGGGTTTCAACCATTGATGTTTGGGGACGACCTTCTGAACACGGAATTATCAGCGATTTGTATGTACCTGGTATCAACGATTGTTTTGCATCCAGCCCAAGTCTTGCCAGGTGTCTTAATCTTAAAATAAATGCCGGCTCTCCTATCATTGATAAGATACAGATTGAATATCGTAACGGGAATGATACACAATGGTATTTGGATAGCGTTATATCGCTGTACACCGGTAGCAATATCGGCGCATGGTGGCTGCGTACCAGAAACCCGGACGTTGCCTACAATGCCGGAGACAATACCATTGATGTTACCTTTTGCCGGAACCGGGAAAAAACTGCTATACCGGTAGCTGAAACCGCAAGGCTATACAATCCATTGCCCCGGTCCAGCCAAGGACTTACAAAAATCGGGGACGTAGTTGCTCTTACAAATAACGTAGATGGTTTTCTTCCTTTTTCTGATTACCTCAGAAAGAAAATAGAAGTTTCGGTAGAAGGGCCACAAAGTACCGGTACTGATGATTTGGGAAACATTACCATATACGTCCCAATGTGGGGTGAGGTTTCAAAATTTTATGGGAGTGTTTACAAATCGGTGGATGGAACACCGGGGTATGTTTTCGGTGGAATGTACCAGCTGGGTACGGCAACTATATATTTCTTTCCGCGGCCATACAATCAATATTTCGCCAATCAATCGCAAACCGGTTTTTTGGGATATCTGAATGATGGAGATTCGGTTATCAGCACGCAGGTATATGTAGACGATAATGGCAACATCATAGACGACCCCGATCATAAATTTGGACTTAAGTTCACCATGCAGAAGTTTGTATTCACAAACAAGCGGCGTGCTAAATACATTTTCCGGCTGGCGTCTCATTTGGCTGACACTACAATTAACTCAAATTTTCAAAACACCAGTACACTTGTTTGGGGCCTATGCCCATACACACGCGGCGGCAGCGGCCAATTTAATATAGATACACCAGGGAGGCTTCCTACGCAGGAATTGCTTATCGATCTATGCACGAGCGATTATAGTAGCCTGAATGATAATAAACTGCTTTGTATCCTTGATGTAAGCAATAACAATGAAGAAGAACGGGTAACCAGCGGCTACATATATGAAACCGTTGACGATGGCGCACCGGCGTTTCCCATGGAATTGGTTAAGGTTACTTCGGTAAATGGGTTTACTTCTGGCATAAGCGATCATAATGGATTTTACTATTTTGCTACCAAAGGGGAAGGCAGAAATTTCGCTTTTAACTTCAACTACAAGTGTGCACCATCGCAGTTTGTATTGCATGAAGGCGCAGAAGGTATGAACGTGGTAAATATCCAAATGGACGGCGTTATCCCTGATAATGGTTTTGCTGCCCTATATCCTGATTATGCAACTACGCCGTGCCATCGCATTCTTATAAAAGGGAGAGTGGTATTGAGCGGGACCAACATCGGCGTCCCAAATAGCTATATCACTTTAACCAGGGGGTACACTACTATCACCGATAGTGATGGTTATTTTACTCTGGTTGCTCATGATGATATGAATAATTTCACGACGGGCAGGGATGATAAATTGTTGCTGGGTAATTCATGTAATTACAAGGATGAAGATAAAAGCTGCATCGATCTTGTTGCAATTCATATTTTACCTTGTTCTGTTTGTGTTGAAAGGGTGGTACAGGTAGGTGATGCGTGGAAACTGTTTTATGAAAATTCACGGGGGCCTTTGAGCGGCGGTACTTATAGCGCTGTTGTTACTGCGTTTGACTGGCTGGGACGGGCAACCTTCGGGCAGGATCTTGGTTACATAAGAATCCCTACTATCATCCAGAGCGGTACAATAGGGCCATCAAAGATTAAAGTTAAAATTCCACCGCTGGCCGTATTCCCAACCTACTTCAAATACCTGACTTTTTCTTTAAGCCAGGAATTGACGATAGATAAGTATGTAACTTGGATTGTAGATAGTTTGGTTTTTGTTGATAATACCGGCATGGAAAACAATATCAATCCAACCCAAATAAAAATTTACTACAACAGTTTGAATGAGTTCAACAAACAGAACAATTTCAACACTACTACAAATTGGCAATTCCTGGCACCTGCAGCAGATGGCGGGGAGCAATTAGCCTATCAAAGCGATGTGGTGCAGTTTTATATAAATGGCGACGGCACTTATTTCCCGCGGTTGATAACAGCCTTGGTTAAGTATGACAAGACAGGTCAATACTTCCTGATAGATTATACCAGTGATTTAAAATACTTGAAACCGAACGCTTACATAAGGTTGGCACGGCCAAAGAATATAGTAAGCGATACAGAGTTGCATTATGAAGTTTGCCATGTAGTAAACCTGAAAGATGGTATTGCGCAGGAAAATGAATTTTATCTGAACGTTTTTGATACCTATTACCCGGACAGGCAAATACCGGTGCCGGCAGTCACACCGCCTTCTTCCACGATTACTGAGATTGCTACGACTGTTGGAGACGTGACTACATACGAGACCCCTGCGCCTGCTATCGCTGCCATACAGCAAAGATCATTTGGTTTCAGGTTTGAGCACGATAGCCCAAGTAACTTTTGGGGACAAGGAGCAAAAAACATTGGCCGGGTGAATGTAAAAAACCCGTACGAAACAGAATTGTTCCATATTAACCAATTTGCCCTGAGTGGACCGCTTTCCGAAACCGGGCAGTTAAATTTCCTGAACTATTTCAGGGAGACACAGAAAACTACTTTCAATCTTCCGAACCTGGGTGGTATTACCGCTGCCATATATGAAATGGGATTGGTGTGGGTGCTTTGCCAATATGATAACTTCACCGTTGGATATAACGATAATCTTGCTCGGGTAGATAGCAAAGGAAATATTCAAGTCCCTTCTGCAGATAATCAGTTTGGGAAACCAGAAAGGCAGGTAGGAGATCGTTACGGCTGCCAGATTTATGATAAAAATACTATTGCCATTATGGATGGTATTGTTTCATTTTTGGACAGCAACCGCGGTGAGTTGATAAAATACAATTTTTCTACGATGGAAAGTTATTCGCAAGGTCAATGCGATAGCTGGCTGCGAAAGAAGATAAAAATTGTACGGTTAAAGAAAGGTGATAAGTATTGGGTAGGCAGCATTAACCCTATCAATGGGCGATATCTGCTTACTGATTTCTCCTTGCTTCAAAATAGTTACCTCAATCAGCTAAGGGATGTAGCCGCCTCTACCAATGAATATGCACCTAATGAAACCGTTTCATTTAATATGTTCACCAGGGAAATGAAACAATTCCATTCTTTTACCCCCGAAGGGTATGCCTACCTGAATGGAGATACCTTAAACAAGCAGTTATTCACCTTTCTTCTTGGACAGCCATACGCGCATTATAACGTGAATGAAAATAATAGCTTCAATAAATTCTACGGTGTTAAATGCGAGAAGGTTTTTCGGACTATTTTCAACCTGAGTCCCGATACAAAGAAAATGGCGTTATCCATAGCTGTGTACTGCCAGAATGAAAAATATTTCAGTGATCAAATATTGACTGATAGTAAGCAATTTAGCCGGCTTTTGCTGGACGCATGGAATAAGGGGGAATATTTTTATTTTGCTCCATTCTACTGCGATTTGAATACTGTTGCGGATCCTAACCTGCCAGACCAAACCGGTAAAAATAAACTACTGGACGGTGATCGTTTGTATGGTGGCTACATTGATGTAAGACTTGTAGGGGAGCCTGCTAAAATGGAAAATTATAGTGAACTGTTAGATGTGATCATTTTCGCCTCTCCCAATGCTTCTACCGGCTCAGGGGCGTAGTAATAAGCAATATTTTCTATGGGGCAAATGATATAACTATAATCCTTATCCTTAAAATTTGTTATAAACCGGCAGGCCCAATTGTCGCAGTATAGAATATCATCCTCTTTTAATTTAAAACCAAAATTGCGATCAGCAATATTATTGCTGTAGGCCAAACGGTAAGGGAGTGTAGCTTTTTTACTTAACACCTTGTTCATGGCATGCATTTCCCTGGTCATGCGCTCCATTTCTTTTTGGATCTCCGGCGTCCGGGTAGACTTCGCCAGGCTTTGGATATGTTTTTTGATATGTTCAACCTTATGAGCAACATCTTCCGGTGATTCCTTCCAGTTTTTAAAAACCAGTATACCAGCAGCAGTAACCTCAAATTTATGGTCGTCCGGGAACGCAGGAATATTTTTCAGGAACACGAATGTTTTGTATGGGGTAATGGCGCCATCCCGGTATAATCCTTTAATACTGGATTCATCCACCGCATAGTAGTTGTAGGTATCATCCCGGTAGCAGAAATATGATTTACGGGTTTGGTCCTGCGGGCTTTCAATAATCCAGTCAAATATCAGGATATCCCCGATGCGGGCATTTTCAAATATATGATGCATCCGTTGCCCAATCTGAACTATTTCGCCGTGTTCCATATTACGGGAATTTCCCCTGTTGGCTATAGGCATATAAAGGACGCTATCTTTGGAAAAATGTTCTTGGAAATTTGCTTGCTCTTTTCTGTTAATTCTTACCAAAAAGTACATGGAGTTGATACGCATAAAATATATTGAAATTCTTAAGTTATGCAAAATATGTATTTTTATCATTAAAATGATACAGTATGCTGCCTAATCAATCAGTGATATGGGAGACAGATCCTAAAAAAATGACTCCCGAATGGGCAACCCAGGTTTTAATGTATAGAAGGCGATATTGGCAGCGGGTAGTAAGTGACACGGATTATGCAACGTTAAAAGCCTATGTTTTGACCTTGCAGGGCACAGAGAATATAAAAAAACACTTTGACGATCAGGAATTTATTGATAATAACCCGATACTTCCGCTTCCGTTCTTCGAGAAACCAAAAAACATAATCATTGATAAGCTGAAAAAAAGCGGCATACGACCTTACCTAACCGCTACTGACCCTACCGCCGTAATGTTGAAGGATAAAGACCGATTCCTGTTGGAAAACAGGCGTGTGATTGAATCAACGGTAAACCAAAACAGAAGCAAGCTGGGGCTTGCCCCTTTTAAGGTTGAAAAGAAAATGTTCAACGGGAACATTGAAGATTTTGATAAAATGAAGCTGGATGATCAAAACCCTTCTGATATTGATTTCTTTTTCAAAACATTTTACAAACTGAACGTTGAAGCATACGGGCAGGTGCTTGTAAACTCATACATGGAATTGAATAAAGTCGAGGACGAGATCACCCGTTTTGCTATTGATATCCTTTCGGTGAAGTGTATCTGTAAGCAGGATTACATAAGCCCATTAACCGGGCAAATTAAAAGTGTTTATCTGCAACCATCACAGGTGTACGCCATATTCGGAAGGAACAGGGACGCTACCGACGCCAGTGTGCGGGGCTGGGAAATGCAGATCACCGTGGAAGAAATGTTAAACCAATTAGGCGATGCATTCAGTTTTGAAAAGCATTGGCCGTGGCTTATCAGATCGATCAATTACGGGAGCGGGCAGGTATTTGACGGATTTATAAGAAATGGCATCACTTACTCACTTGAACCCGTGTCTAATAAAGATGTAAAGGAGCAAACAAGTGCAGAGCCATTGGCTGAACGTCCGCTTGTGCTGCTTTCGTGGGATAACTCCTACAATTACAAAGTTTATTTCGGATACGCAGAATGGGATCAAATGGTTTCAGATGTACGAAAGGTCAGCACAATAACCGGCCAACGGTTTCCCGCGGATTTTGATTTCCAGCCAACAGAAAAGAGTACATATACCAGGGAAGAACGCAGGTATTTTAAAACTCTGTGTACCTATTATCTTCCCTTTGGTGCTGAGCAGGCGTATCTTTTTGGATTTGGCGATTTATACCACATGCTCACGGAAGGTCAATATGATGAATACAGCAAGGGAAGTATCAGTATCATTCGTGAAGAAGGGCTAAGTGCTGCGATGGTGGCCAGACCGTATATAGAGTTGGGGAATTATGCTTACTACCGCATGCTGTGGGCTATACATCGTTCCAAACCAGATGTATGGGATTTTAGTTTTGAAAGTATTCGGGATATCGCTATGAAACTTTCTCCTACGGTGTCCAGCAATGGCACTAACACCCCGCAGGTGGCAGGAGCATTTCAAAGTGCGGTGGATACTTTGATAGATAAGTTCAAAAAGAAATTGGTAATGTTTCATACCTATCCTATCTCGCAAGACGGGCAGGTAATGGGTGGTGGTGGCTCAGGTCATGCGAAGATCCCAGGCGCATTGGATGCATTGGCTATACAGCTGCGGGAAACGGTGCTGGAATGGGCTGAATTTCAGATAGCAGATAAGTTGGGGGTAGGTGCATTCAATGAAACCAATATACCCAATCCAAAAGAAGGGCTGGGCATTAAAGAAATCAACCTTAAACAATCGCAGGCCGCCATTGGTTATATCCCGGATATGGTTGAAAAAACATATGAGCACACTGCCCGCGTCCAATTGCTATACGCGCAGGATATCATACGCCACAAAGCATCGTTACCTTATAAGTTTCTTCTTAATCTTGTAGGTGAAAAAGTTGTTACATCCATAGAAGAATTAGGCAACGTCGCGCTGCATCGCTTTGGAATTTTTGTTAACAGCCTCGACACAACCGCAAGTAAAGAAGAAATAATGATGCAGGCCGGCGCAGCGCAGCAGCAGGGCCGCATAACTTTTGGGCAGTACCTTATGCTCAAAGAAATAAAAGAACCGCGGCTGGCTGCAATTACTTTTGCTTACTACGAAGAAAAGCAAGCAAAACGTACACAGGATAATTTACTTCAAATCGAAAGCAAGAAACAGGAAACAATTGGGCTTACGCATAAATACAAACTGGAAGAAATTCAGACCGATGGTCAGATAAAAATTAAGGTGGCTCAAATACAAGCCGGTGCAACTGTTAAAGGGAAAGAACTGGATTATCGCGGTAAAGTGGAAACCAAGGAAATGGGAATTAATGCAGAGCCTGAAAAACTGGAAACCAAGGGAGCGGTAGAGCAGGCGAATGAAACCCATAAGCAGAATTTGAAGCAACAGTCACCTACTGCGGCATAATCTTATCTAACAGCATGGCAGCAAATTTCCTGTCGGCATTTTTTTTGTTTAAAGCGGCAACATATATGCATGTATCTTCTGCTATTGCTTCTGAGTGAACCGCAGCGTTTCCTTCTACAGCTTCTATAAATCTCACAATCTTTTTTTCTGCAACAACTTCTGTTATTTCACCCGTGGTAAGATCGCACTTCCATCCCTTAAGCCCTGGTGGTATTAAAAGGGTTTGCTCTTTTTTGCGTTTTACCTGTTGCTGTTCAATTCTGGTCCTTGTTGCTTCCTGTTGTTGAATTTCTATCTCCTTCATATACTATGTCAAGTTGCCCGTAGTCAATTTTGACTAAGGTGTTATTTAATATGCCGTAATTGGAAACTGTATCGTCGCCGGGAAAATGCTTACGGTGTTGATCATTGTACCATTCAGATTTTTCCCATTCTTCATAAGTCATTACAGCGGCTTTCTTCATAACGATAACCCACCCACCCCAGCTACACCAAATCACCGGGCAAAGTAAATGGCTGGTACCTTTCTCAAACTTACCGCTATTCCATTTCCATGTTCTGTTTTCCGTGATGTTGGCTAAAATACCCCTTAAAAAGTGCGACCACTGGTGTGTAAATTTTGGAATTTTTATTACTACATCGTTTAGGATGATAACAATGCGGGTTACACCATTCATCTTTACAATCATGGCCGCTTGTTTTTCAGGATGCCGCGAGGGACTTTTACCTGGTTACCTTGCTTTTTGTCAAATACCACTATACTTGTGTTTCGGCAGCATTCGCATGGCCTTCCTGATATTTCAAGCACTTCCCTGGCAGATAATCCTTCTTCTTTGAATTGATCAAATTTTAGTTTTTCAGACTGAGACACCCTGATAAGCACAGTTGGGTATTTTGAAACTGCCATAAAAGAAATTGTAATACAAAAATATATTTAATCTTTATTATTATCCAAATTTGGGGGAGATTATAAAAACATGAGTATGGAAGGCGGAGATATCAGGAAAGATTTTTGGAATGACGTAGGTGTTAAACAAGAAGAAACACCAGCGCCAGCAACCACTCCACCTGGCGCAGCTACCAATCCCACCACTCTCCCTCCTACCGAAATCGCGCTCCCTGCGGAATTAACAGATGCACAGGTTTTACAACTTTTAAGCAAGCGTAACATTCACGTTACGTCTCTTGAAGATTTAAAACCAAAGAAAACAGAGGCAGAGATCAATGCAGAAAATGCCCAAAGAAGGGATTTGGCTGTGGCTCATGGCCTTCAAAATGGTAAGATAAAGCAGGACGAGTACGATGCCGCTGTTGCTGCTACTTCCGACAAGCAGGCATTTTTGTTTCAGGAATTTTCCGCAGCAAGAAAAGCTGATAACCCTGAAATAACTGACGACGAAATTTTAGATGATTGGAATGAATACACACTTTCTCATTTGGCGGATACAGATTTTAAAAGGAAGCAAAGGTTACAGGAGTTAAATGAATTGGCCGACGTGAAATTGCAAAAGAAGTTTGCCAATTTCTATAACCTTGATAAAGATTTTTCGTTGCACGAACAAAATCAAAATCAAACCCTGGCTTTCAAAGAAAAAGTAAAAGCAAGCCTACCTGTATACCAAAAAGATGTTGAAACTGTACTTTCTGGCTTAAGAAGCAGGAAAATATTAATTGAGGATACTCAAAACCCTGCAAACAACGTAGAAATAGAACTCACTTTCAGTGACGAAGATTTAAACGAACTGAAAGAAGCATACCTTTCTGACACTCAAATCGTTTCCCGGATACAAAAGGGCTACACTGTGGAAGCCCTGAACGAAGAAGCCAATATGTTCTTAGTGAATAAGCATTTTGGCCGTCTCGTATCAAAAGCCGCGAAAGATTACAATAGCAAACAGCAGGATACATATTTGGCCGGGCGCCATGGCATAGTTCCGAAAAGGGAACTTTTTATAGCGGATGGTTCAGATCCTGCCAATGTAAAAACGCAATTTTGGAGTGATGTATTACAGCCAGTGCAACAGACAACACCTGCGGCTCCTGTAGTTGCGCCCAAATAATCAAGACATTTATTTCAAAAAAATAAAAACTTACTACAATGCCTTTAGCATTTGTTTCAAGAACTCCACAGTTCCGTTCCCGCATAGCCACAGTAAGGGACGTTCTGGACATGGACGCATTCAATGCCATGTACCAGGCTAATTCAGACACATCTTCTGCCAACAGCTGTAGCCCAGCTGAAAAACTGGCTTTCATAAAAAACGTTGTAAGGGAGATCCGTGCAGGCGGCAAAAATACCGACAGTAACTTCTTTATGGATGCCTTCGGGGTATCTTATAAGAACCCCACCATGATTGAAACCAAAGTTGGTTACAACAGGTATATAAATGATGTTGACTACAACACCATCGCTGCTGCCAGTGTTACCGGTGCAAGCCCCGGCGCTCCCGCAACCATGCAAATAATTCGTGCCCTGCACAGCGGCGGCGGCACATTGTCATACCCAACCAAGGGATATGCCCTTGTTGATAAAGACAATAACATCTACTACCAGATTACCGACGTTGATACCACCATCCCGTATGCTCATAAAATCGAATTAACGCCGTGGGATGAAAACGTAACAGTATCGATCAAAGCTGGTGTTAAATACTTGGTGTCTCCGGCCCGTATTGTCCCCGGTTATAGCTGCCCGGACCCGACCAACGATCTGCAGAACATTGGATATACTCAGGAAATGCACCCTTTCAGGTTCCGTCGTGACTGGAAAGTAACGCTTGACCTTATGAGGGGGTACCAGGATATTTTCAGGTTCCGTGTTATGTTCGGAATGGATGGCACACCTTATGACGCATGGGACGCATACGAAGCAGCCCGCGCCCGTGAATCCCTGCAATTGGGTATCAATGAAGTTTCTCTGTTTGGTTCGCCTATCACAAACCCGGCTCTGCTTGCTGGTGCCGACGTTATCACCGATGATGTGCATACAGGATTTTACGGCGTACTTCCTACGCTCGAATCTTCTTCTAATGTGGTGGATTATCCGGTAGGGGAAGGGTTTAACCTGAAAAGTGATCTTGAACCATTCATCATGTACCAGGACTCTTTGAAATTGTCCAACAGGTTCATGGTTAAAGCTGGTTTTGGTTTCATGGCGTCTATTGTTGACAGCGCAAACCAGATGGTGAAAGATACCGGTCTTGGATTGTACAGTTTCCCGGCATATAACCGCGCAAGCGAAGGTGGCCTGAATAAACTTCCTATCACCAGTTACACCTACCTGAATAAGTTCTTCCTTGACTTCATGGAATGGAGCGCAGCCAGCGATACACGTTTGATTGGAAGTGAAAAACTTTCCAACCTGGCCATCTTCATATCTATGGATGGTGTAAGGGATGCAAAAACAAACCAGCCGATAGCACCTATTGAATTTTTCCAGTATGGTGACACTGAAACAGGTGATTACATTGAGAGCATAAGGAATGACTGGAAGATTGATGGTTGCGAGTCTATTTCCGGTTCACATGCACAATCAGTAATGATGGCGCTGCACAGCCCTGAAATGCACCTGTTGGTTAACCCTATCACGTTTTGCTAAACACTATTTTTTAATAATAAGACTTTTTTATGAGCGCAGAAAAAACAAAATATCCTATTGCGATATTCGAGTTAATTCAAAAAGGTAGCGGGAGTGGATTCATCAGGGATGATACTAAAAACAGCGCCAACCCTGTTGAGATCATACACCCGAAAAACCGTGCGCTCATAAACCGGTCTATTATACGTGAGAAAAAGGACGACGCATACATTAACGTGCGCACCAGGTACATTTATGGCAGCGATATTATCTATGAAGCTGATCAAAAGAAAATGGGCATCGAGCCTAATCCTAAGAGGGACAGGGTGGAATTCAAGAACGGTCTCTTAACTGTTCCCAAAGATGGCGGTACTGTTGGACTGTATAAGTGGATGATGTCACACGCACAGAATGCTTCCAATGAGGCGCGTCCGGAACACCTTGAAGCAATTTTCCGGGAAATCAAACCTGCGGAAGATGCGAAACAGGTCAACCTGAACGAATTTGAGGTGGCTGAAGCTGTTCTTTACATAAAGGCACTTGTAACACAGCAAGGTAAAATTTATGTGTTCCAGGAAGAAAGGATTAATGCTCTATGTAACCAGTTTGGCATTTACGCAGAAAGCCCCGACGCTCAGGTACAATCGCTGATATTCTTCGCAAAACAGCAGCCCGGTTACTTCCTTAAAGAAGCCAAAAAATCAGAACAGGTAGTTCTTATACAGGTACACCACGCACTTAAATTGAAGGTGATTCAGTTTGCCGACAACACAGCGATGTACGTGAAGAAGAACGAAAAAATAAAAAGTTTCCCCGGCAACTTATCAGAAGAAAAGAAAGCCTCTGCGCTGGCTACCTACTTCCAAACAGTAGATGGCAAAGCTGCATACGAACTCTTTGCTGCTGAATTGGCTGCCGCTAAATCAGATAGTTTACAAAACAATTAAAATTTAAAAGCCATGTCTTTTAACGCCGTTCCTGCAACCGTATTGCAGCACAACAATGAGGTTTATTTTTGCGATCCTTGCGGGGATTATGGTAATACAGCCCATATCCCATGCGGTTCAGGCGCAGCAAAAGCGAGTCCCGCTATGTGGGCTGTACCTGTAACAAACAACGCACAGCCAGGTTTTCGCTATGATGGTGGCGAAGATGCACCAACACCTGATTCTATCCGCGTATTCAAACTTACCAGTTTGCTGAATGGTGATTTCTGGTGGGTTGTGGGAACCCCGGATGAATACTTTTCAGCTTGCTGCGAGGATTGCGACGCATCGCCCGCTCCATCTATGGTAACAACTTTGGGCAGCATTGCCCCCACTCAGTATGCATGTACTGACGATGGCACAAACTACGACGCATACTTTGCGGTTCAGGCACTTGCTGCCGGCAAACGTTATGTATCTAAAGTAAGTGTTGACGGTACCGGTTTGACACCCGTTCAGACATATGGAACCGGAAGTACATCGCTGGCCAATCTTATCATTTACCTGAATACAAACTATTCCAGCGCAGGTACGTGGTCAAACCCAGGTGGATTGACCATAAGGCTCAGAAGGACCAGCGGCGCATGGATTGGCTTTATAGCCTGCCAGAAATCGTCTTAATCGAAACGGTTCGGCTGAAAACAATAAGTTTATAACCGAAGGGCAGCCATCAAACGCTGCCCTTTTTTACTTATAAAATGAGTACAATCATCACATCTTCACAGGCGACATTGGAGGTAAAAGTATTGCTGGATATCAGCGGCAATACCCCGGTTATTAACTTAACGAATCAATCGTATGGTAACCAGGAAGAGTCACCCGTTCCGGATCTTTCTGATTTGGTTTGGGTATTAAATATTTACTCCCCTACCGGCACACCGATATATACCAGCGACTTCAACAATCCTTTCAAAACCGGTGAATGGGACACAGCCGCAATTGAAAACGCCTGGCCAAAACCATTTGGTCAAATAGAGTGGAGCGGTGCCGATTACAGGATTGAATTTCAGGTAAAGGATGCGGACGGCACTATATGGGAACTGAATAAAAGCGCAACCGTATGCCGCCCATACGGGAACAACAAGAAAAGTACTGATACATTCGGGCATGTAAAACTTGACGTTACCGTTGAATGCGGGATAGGCCAGCTTTATATCGCTGACGCCACCAGTAAAACATATCAGGGTATTGCAGGCTCCTCTCTTTCCTCTTACATGGCTGTGGATTACCCACGCGACCCCACCGGTACGCTACCAGAGCCATTTGAGATAACCAGCTTTAGTAATGACGCCCTGGTTCCGTTCACCTACAATGCCAAAGGTTACAAGGCCAGCTATTATACTGTATGGCAGTATGGGTTGGGTGATAATGTTTTCCTTAACATTCGTTATGCCGCTCAAACCTTGTTCAATGTTGAATGTAACATTGACCTGTGCCCGCTGGCATGCGAAATTGACGAGTTGATCAATAAGATAAACACCGGCAGGTGCGCAGACGTGGACGAGGCGAAAGAGAAGTTGTTTATGATCAATGCCAAGTTTAACCTGGCTGTCATAGCAAAATTCAATCCTACCTGCGGGATGGATCTGCCGGCGTTGATCGATGAAATAAAAGAGATCGGCGGTTTCTCATGCGATTGTACAAATGGGAATTCCGGAATAGGATCTACTTCATCGGCGGTAGCCGGGCTCCTTTTTGATATAGAAAGCGAAGGCGGCGACGTATCCGGTCGCATGGAGCAAACCGGAAATAATATAACTTTTTATATCAAGGATAAGCATTACACCTTTGATATTTGCCCCGACTCCCAAACCACAGCATTTCAGTTCAGGAGTGCAGTTAATGGCACTACCATTTCTACATGCCTGTATGTTAGGAAAAGCCAGCTTTCCTACGAGTTGTTGAATGTGATCAAGAATGACGCTGAGCTTACAAACCTGTTTAATTCCATTGTTATTAATTCGGACCAGCTTGTAAGTGTTGACGGCAAATGTATTTTGGCCGGCAGCAACGTTACCGATTACAGCTGGGCTCTCACTGACATACCCGCATCACCAAATAATGCCAGGGCGGTATCAATCAAGAATGGTAATAATGTTATTACCAAAAACTTTGTTTTCAATCGCAGCACCTACGCGGCGCTGCAGGCCAAACTCAACACGCTCAATCTTGGGACATTCCTGGTAACGGATAACGGCGGCGGTAGCATAACCATCACCTCAACAAACAACAGCTTTACGCTGAGTAATTTTACCTATAATGTAGGGAGCGGTAACCGGGTTGCAAACATGACGGCGGAAAGCGCCGGTGTTCAGGAATACACTACCAGCGAAGTGCTGCAGGCGATCATTGATTACCTTTCGCCCATTGATGAAACAAAGATTTCATTAAGCCAGGATTACGAAGTACCTACTATCGTGGATGGAGTAGGGGCTACCGTTCTTGTAGAGGCTTCCGAAGATGTATGCGATCCAGAGTCAACTTTAAAAACATTACTGGAAGCATTCATTGATGCGCAAACCGATATTGTAAATTTCGTGCTGGGGATAAATGGAGCCGATTGCGCCGCATTAAAATCTTTGTTTGCTGACAATACAAAGGTCGTAGACGCAAATAGCCGTCTATTTGGTATAAAGGAAGGGGTATGCTCCGGAATGGATCTGTTACAGGCATTTCAATTCATGCTTGCTGCCGGCAAACAGGATGCGACCACTAAAGGGTTATTCTGTGATTTTGTGGGAATTTGTGGGGCCGGCTTGTCATGTGAAGCAATTTCTTTCAACCTGGTGGTAAATGCTTCTGATAGTGCATGTTCAAATATTGTAGGTATTCAGGGTGAATGGGTATAATTAAAGATTATGGCAAGTTTTCAGGTAAATAAGATTAATTTTTCCGGGACACCCAGCGGTGATCAGACCGGGACTTTGGAGTACAAAGAGGCATCCAGCAGCGGTGGTTATACGCTCGTAAGTTCTGACGTTGACGTAGACACGGATGGTACAGTATTGGAAAGCCCCCCGCTCACCATTTCTGGTTTGGTTTCTGGCACTCTTTATATCCTACGTTTTTCAAACAACTGCGCCAGCCCGGTTGAATACTGGTACGAATACATTACAGCACCATAAAATATTAAGACGTGAATATTGATATCTCTATAGTAAATTTTACCGGTGTTGCAGCGCAATCGTACAATGTGCGGTATGCTCGTATAGACAATACTACAACGCCGGTTTATACCAGCGGCGGCAGCCCTACACCTGCACAATTTCCTTTTTCCATAAGTGGAGTTCCTAATGGCCAATACCGTGTAGGCATTACTCCTGTTTATGCTGATCAGCGCGTATGCGCCGAAACCACGCAAGATACCGATGCGTGCCCAAACATCATATCGCTGAACGCGGTGCAAGTAGGCTCCAACCTGCAAATAACATATACGGCACCAGGCAGCGTTCCGCAGGTATATCTTACAGTAAACTATCCAAATGGGGGCAGTGTAAACGGCACCTATACAAACGGGCAAAATAATAGCACCATCCTTATTCCGGTTCCACCCGGCGTAAATGGTAATTACAATGTTTACCTGCAATCTGTGTGCGATCCTGACACGGGTTTTTATAGCCAAAAGATTGGACCGGTGACCGTAGCGGTTAGTTCCGATGTTGTAATTCCTCACCAAATTGCGCGTGTTGGAGCATGCACCGGTATAAATTCCAGTTACCAGATAACCGGTGGCACTGTGGGAGATATCCTTGTAATAGAGGGTGCAGCAAGCGGTCTTATTCAAATGATTTCCGGCGCCTTCACGCGGGCTGATCTTGCAATAAGTTCACCGAATGGCACCAGTGCATCGGATTCTTCTGACTGCTATTCCGATGGCAGCAGCCATGGATTTAGCGTTTCGGCTCAATCCATTGTTACAATGGTAGGGTCAACGGCAGTTATAAATTTCGCTGTTACACTGCACAATTCCAGCACAAGTGTTTCGAGTTCGAGCGTTAAAATAGTATCAGTTAACGGTGTTACAGTAAACAGGTCTGTGACCGGGTGCGTAGGTAATTCTTCCACCGGGGGCACCTGCTAAAAATTATGATTGATCTTTTTGATTTATATACGAAGTTCAAAAGTGATAACAACACATTTCAGGGCGGTTTATTCCGGCCTGAAACTGATTTTGAGGCAACCGTAAACAGTATAAGTCTTGATATCTGGAATGACCTGGTGTCACAGGCGGAAAAATCACAGGAGATCAGCGACGAATTAGCTGTCTTTATGAAGTCGGTAAATATTCAGGTTGAAAAAACCCGTAATAATTACGGGCTTGTAAGATACCCGAAAGATCCATCCCTAAAAACTTATGGCCGTTTCAGTGCAGCCAGGATATTGATTCATAATGACACCACAGTAACCGACGATGATCTACCGATTTGCGGCGTAGACGGCCAATGCGTTGCTGATGGTCACAAGGAAACAGAAACAGAAAAGGAACAGCGGGAGGCCGCCTATAAAGATGGTATTGTGGAACGCAATATCAGTCTTATTCCAAGTAGTAAATGGGGAAGTAAATTAACCCATCGTGATAAGGCTCCTACTTTTGAAGATCCCGCAATGACGCAGTATGATGAAGGATTTAAGGTTGCTCCCCGGACCGTATCTGTGGTTGTTTTAGACTATTTCTTTAAACCAAGTGCCGCCACTTTCAAGTATGACATAGCGCCAGGTAATGCACAAAGCGGAGCCGGCGATTATATCATTTATAATAAAAATGCCAGCAAACCTTTGGAATGGCGTGAGAGTATGATACCAGAATTTCTAAGACGCCTGAGCATTGTGTATTCAAAATATACCCGCGATGGTTTATTATTTCAAATGAATAACGCAAAATGAAATGCTCCCAACCATTGATTTTAATAGCCTCGAAGAAGTTGTACAATACCTCGATCAATGCATTATTACCAACCATAATAATGAGATCACTGCGGAGCAACACAACAACATCGAAAATGGGTTAGCAAAATTCATTAAGCAGGCCCCCCGTAATTGGGATAAGGCTTCCGTAATAGTTTCCGCAGGTAATTACATAGCAGTATCAAGTCAATGTATTTTAGTTTTCCGGGCTACCGGCAGCATTACTCTTACTGATAATCGTTGGAACGAATGGACTATTTTAAATTATACAAGTTCCAATAAGCAGTTGGTGGGGACTATTGCGAGTTACCGCACTGTGCTGGGCACCATAAAAAACTACATAAGCGCCACCAGCGCTGTGACGATCGCAAAAGCAATTGATGGTCTTTGGTATGAGATAGGAGGCAGCAATAGCGCGGCCACCGCCCCCAAAAAGCCACTTATTGGTGTGGCCGGTGAAGGCGGTGAAGATGATCCTATTGTCGGTGAATCCACCTACCAGAATGATAAACTGATTGGGCTGGGCAGTCAAAACAATGATCGCATACTTGCGATCATAAATAATATTCCTCAGTCAAATTTTGGGAATCCAAATTTTTCTTTGGATAATGTGTCGGGAACAATAAATATAAGCCCTAATGTGTGGCTGCCCAACGATAGTCTTTACATCGACTTAAATCAATAATATGAAGAAGATCCTTACGGTTTTGTTATGCGGTATTGCAACTCTTGCTTTTTCTCAAAATAAAAACTACTCTTATTTTGGTAACAAGGGTGTTATTGTGAGATCGTATGACGGACTAATGGCAGATAGCAGTCTGTACGCAACTTACCGTGCTCAAACAACTTTTGTACCTGTTCGGGCCGGAGCGCTGAATGTAAATACAGGCGATGGCCGGCTGTATTATTACAATGGCACCACCTGGGTTATCCTCAGCAATGGCGGCGGCAGTTCTCTTACCGGGGCTGCTAATGGGTTAACAACAAGCGGTACCACCGTTATCACCGGGGGTAGTTTTAATCAAAACACCACAGTAGCGGGAGCAGGTTTTGAATTAGCCTATGAGGGGCTGAGTAAATTCAGGCTGGGAACGGGAGATCAGACGGGCATGCCTGTTCCATATAACTTTTTGAGTGTTTATAACAGCACAGCCACCACAGACGCCACGGTTAATGGCATCTTTCGTATTAATCAAACAGCAGGGAATGCCAGCGGTAGTGTTCAGGGTGTTGAAGGTTATGCAAAGGTGAATAGTGCTTCTGCAGTTAATACGGCAATAGGTACGGTAGGCAATGTAGAGGTCGCAAACACGGGGCTGCTAACATGGGGCAGGGGCGTTCAGGGCGGCGCGATAATTACAGGTAACGGCGGTGCCGGCAGGCTGGCCAGCATATATGCTAACCCGCCAACCTTTGTAGGCACTACAACGGCTGTAATAGATAGCGCTTTCGGGATATATGTGGACTTGTTTAATAGTAGTGCCGGCACTGGTACCATGAGCAATAGGTATAATATTTTCACTGCGGATGCGGGAGCAAAAAATTATTTCAAAGGGGCAACCTATATCGTTGATGGTACCCAAAACAATAACTACGTTTTTACAACTGACGGCAGCGGACACGGTACCTGGCAGGATCCAAATACTTTAATTTCAGCACCTGCTCTTACGCAGCAGCAAGTAGCTTTTGGTGATGGTAGTAATCGTATGACCAGTACGAGTGACTTTACCTATAACAGTGGGGTTCTTAATTTGGTAGG